>ERZ791737.137-NODE-137-length-91512-cov-13.080748_pt1 | contig 91512 bp, 80 predicted proteins | sample MGYA00510042_ERZ791737 | MGnify/ENA primary metagenome ERZ791737 (study PRJEB30046, sample SAMN00791965) | human gut metagenome | study: EMG produced TPA metagenomics assembly of the A metagenome-wide association study of gut microbiota in type 2... | reverse complement strand
TTAGTTGTTCTCCATTCAGAGTGCCGATTGCCAGATTGGCGGCGGCGCAGGCAGCCATTGAAGAATGATTAGAGATATAGCTAATTATTGAATTAGGCTGTAATGGACTGATAATCAGACGTTACAGCCTAATCTATTTTTAGACGGTTCGTGCATTTGACCGCAGAAAATGAGCCAAATGAACGGCAAAACTTACAAATAGCTTACGAAAATTTGAGGGTGCACTTACAAAGAACTTACAAAAGAAAATAACTGTAAATCAATTGATTATGGCAACTTTTAAAACTATGGTTCGTTACAAGCGAACTGACGGCTTTTACCAAGTGTACATACGAGTCGTCCATCGTACTAAATCAGGCTATATCAAGACTGATAAGTTCGTAACTGAGAAGCAGCTCTCAAAGTCCGGAGAAATTAAAGATCCGGTAGTTAATGAGTATTGCTCACGTGAAATATTGCATTACATGGACATGATTAATCGTCATGATGTGTCGCAATATACCATAACTGAACTCATCAACTTTCTACTCAAATCTGAGGAGGAAGTTTGCTTCAGCGATTATGCTACTCAATTTATTTCACGCATGATAAATGAGGGGCACGAGCGTAATGCTAAGAACTACCGTTTGGCCGTGAACCATCTAGAGCGTTATTTGGGTACAAACAAGATTATGTTTCCCATTTTAACTTCTGCCGTTTTATCCAAATGGATAGACAGTCTTGCGCAGACCAACCGAGCTAAAGAAATGTATCCTACTTGCATCCGTCAAATCTTCAAGAAGGCTATCAAAGAATTCAATGATGAGGAGCGTGGTCGAATTCGTATCAAGTTTAATCCTTGGTTGAAGATAGCGATTCCGAAGTCCGATCGAGGAGCACAAAAAGCTATCAGTGCAGAAGCATGTCGCGAGTTCTTTAATCGTCCGCTTCCTGTATCTAAGATGATTTCTCCCCTTCCTGAACTGGGGAGAGACCTGGCACTTCTTTCGCTTTGCTTAGGTGGTATCAATTCGGTTGACCTCTATGAACTCAAAAAGAAAGACTACAAAAATGGCATCATTGGCTATAAACGAGCAAAGACTCGCAATAGCCGTAGTGATGATGCTTATATGGAAATGAGAGTTGAACCTTTCATTCTCTCTACCTTTGAGAAATACCTTTCGAAGGATAGCAAGGACGAGTATCTGTTTAACTTTCATCAGCGTTATAGTAATTCGGATAGCTTCAATGCCAACATCAATATCGGCATTCGAAAAATTTGTGAGGACATGGGTATGGCTAAAGAGGACAAGTATTGTTACTACACCTTCCGTCATACATGGGCTACTATCGCCCAAAATGACTGCGATGCCAATCTGTATGAAGTTGCTTTTGGCATGAACCATAGCCATGGATTCAATGTTACTCGTGGTTATGTAAAGATAGACTTCACTCCAGCATGGGAGCTGAATGCTAAGGTGATTGACTTCATATTTTTCAGCGATCAGAAGAGCAAGCAAGGTAAAGCCAGAGATTGGGATGAGCCTAAGGATGTTCTTTTCCGTATCACAAAAAAGAAGATGATTTACGGACGAGCTTATTTCAAAGGTAAAGTGGTAGCTGAGATGACTGACATCGGTTTCAGTAATGTGGATGAGGTGATAGCTAGATTGGTAAATCAGTTGCCCAAGGACATCCCTACCGGCTGCAACGTTCAATTCCGTCTAACCAATTGTGATACGCAACGTGAGGCCGTATATGAACGAAGCAAAGGCAAAGGCTTTTAATCTCCCTTACAGTCCCCCAAGTAAACTTCCCAACGTAGAGGGAAAAACTTAGTTGGTGCACAAAAGCCGTATAGGTCGCTATGACTTATACGGCTTTTGCCCTTCTTCTATGATGATGATGTCATAAGGTTTCAACCAGAGGTTCTCCTGCCCAATGCGATAGCAAACGACAATAAGAGTCCTTTCCACAAAAGCACAAAGATATTCTTCACCAATCTGATGGCCAGTTTGATTGTGCTCAAGACAATCCATAACACAAATTTGAAAAGCAATATTGCCACCAAACATACTGGAAGCAAGTATAGAAATAAGAGTAATCCGTACAACATAAGTTCAGGTACATCGTTCAACAATCAGGTCGCACTTCTCCATACAAATATACTGATTTTCAACGAAATAACGAAATATTTTGCCATATTTTTCAGTGACTAAGTGCCACTATTCCAAATATTTAGCAAATGTGATATGTTGAGGTTTCGGATATTATAACCGAATAATCTTGGTGAGGTTTACCATGAGCAAAAGGATTCATGATGCCTAATGAATCTGATTAAACCCACCTTGATAACCAGAATCACTTACCCTAATTATCAAACGGCCAACTGAACTCGTTTACTTGGTAACTAATCATTGGGGCACAAAATCATCGGAACGTTGGTTATTTCAGATACTTAGTACGATTTTTTTAGGACTATGGGTATCTTGGTTCATGTTGCTATCGTTTGAATAACTGATAATTCTATTATCCTAAGATATTTACAATCTGATTCTTTGAAATCCTGCTTCTCTATACTTTGGCTACTTGAATCTTCGATACCTTGGTTTATATCACTATTGTGTTGCCCATTTCTTCGCAAGGCGTTTCTTTCGATAACTTTGGTGCTATAAAGCTTCCTGGATACTATCGAACTGCGTTGCAGGATTTGCTAAGCAAGTTGTACCTTTGTCATTACAAAACTGCGTTTCTCCATGCCAAAGGTGACTTGCCGACTGCTACCGCAGCGGGACGATTGCATCTTGTTTCGCTTTGCGAAAGGGTGTCCGGGATATTTGTCCACCCACTAATCAGAAGAAGATGAACCAACGAACCAAGTACTTTCAGTTACGACTAACCCCAGCGGAAGCCGAATACATAAGGGAAAAAGCAGCCTATTACTCCTCTGTGAGCCACTATATTCGCTCGGCGATAGCGGAATACTCCCATGTGAATGCCAAGCAAAGACTCGAACTCGTCAATAACCTTGGTGCATTCTACCGTAAATACCAGAACGAGTTATCCTGGATAGGCAGCAACCTCAATCAATCGGTCAGGCGAGCCAATGAACTTTCGGTTGCAGGGTTACTTGCGCCCAGCTATGTTCAGGAGGTCCTGATACCTCAGATACAGGAGACTCAGAGAACCTTAAACGAGATAAAGCGAGGACTTGATGCTGTAACACAAAAGGCCATCAAGTCCAAGTGACTCAAATACTCAATTACCAAGAACACTCAGATGATTGCGACAATATTACCAGGTAGCTCGAACTTCCATGCTGTGGGTTACAATGAACGAAAGGTCGCGAAAGGTGTCGCCCGATTGCTCGAGATTCAGAATTTCGGAGCACTTGGAACCTTCGGTAAACCAACCCCTGATGAATTGGTTCAATATCTTCAGGATTATACATCCCGAAACGATAGAATCCGGAAAGCCCAGTTTCATGTGGCTTTTTCCTGCAAAGGTCGTGAGATGTCAGAAACAGAAGTGCTGGACTTTGCCCATCGCTACTTGTCCGAGATGGGCTATGGCGAAGATGGCCAACCGCTGCTGGTTTACTCTCACTATGATACCGACAATACGCACTTGCACATCGTCACCTCACGCGTCGCTCCCGATGGCAAGAAGATAGCCCACGACCATGAACGCAGACGGTCTCAAGAGATTATCGACCGCATCTTGGGCAATGACCGGAAGAAATCAACGAAGAATGATATAGATGTAGCCAAAGAATACACCTTCTCTTCTTTCGCCCAATACAAGGCTATCATGCAGTCTATGGGCTATGAGGCCTATCAGAAAGAAGGAACGGTATTCATTAAACGTGGTGGCAAAGTGCAACAGATGATGCCTCTGTCAGAGCTGGAAGCTTTGTACAAAAGCGGTTGTCGAGAGAGAGCACGTTGCCGCCAACTACGTAGCATCCTCAAAAAGTATCGGGATGTAAGTGCAAACAAGGAAGGGTTACAGAAGGAACTGAAGAGTAAGTTCGGTATCGACATCATCTTCTTCGGTAAGAAAGACGCTCCCTTTGGTTATATGATTGTGGATCATGCCAATAAGACGGTTATCCATGGAGCTAAAGTCCTTTCCATGGAGGAACTGCTTGATTTCGCCACTCCCGAACAACGCTTTGATCGTATCGAGAACTACATCGACCAGTTGCTTACCCTCAATCCCAAGATTACCCAAGGCGAGATTTATCAGAAACTAAGAAAGCAGCGTGCCTATATAAAGAAAGGTGTCGTCTACTTTGATGGCCAATCGCGGCCACTCAAGGATTTTATGGCCGAAGCTATCGACCATAACAACCGTATTGAATGGGTTGAGAAGTTCAAACCCACTACCGAAGCCGAACGAGATTTGCTTTGCTGCATCTTCAAGGTTAATCGTCCTGACCTTGTTTCCCTCTCGTCAGAATGGCCAAAGAACTACGAACCAAGCGTCAATCGCTTACGTGAAATCTTCGAGGATGAAACAGCCACCGCCTCAGTCAGAAGCCAGCTTCGAGCCGAAGGTTTTATCATTCGTCAGGAGGAAGATGCTGTCTATGCCATCAACTTCCATGAGCATGTCATCATCAACTTAACCACAGAAGGCTTCAATCTGGAACGCCTGAAGTGGAAGCCACAAACACAGAACCAGCCTGTTCCTCAGACGAAGAATCAAGCTGGTTCAAAGCTACCCCACTTACCCAAGTTCAAAGATGGCGGTGGTGGTAGTCAAAGTGAAAAACGTGAATGGGAAGTTGGTCAAAAGGGAAATTACGATACCGTTGATGATGAACGTAGCTTGAAGAGATAAAGCATCAAGTATAGAAAAGGTTGCAATAGAGGTTGTCACGGACTTTCTATTGTAACCTTTTCAGCTTTTATCAACCTTCAATCCTTGGTCAATACCACCCTTATATCTTAGGTTGATTTAACCCAAAACACAAAAGTGTTGTGTATTTCGTTTCTCATGTTGCTCCCCATCTATATTTGCCAGTGAATCAAAATGTAATGAGGAACTATGATACAGACTCCAATTATCGTAACATTCGCCAACCAGAAAGGAGGTGTCGGTAAAACAACCCTCTGCGTGACCTTCGCCAACTACTTGGTGACGAAGGGCGTGCGTGTAGTGGTGATTGATTGCGATTTCCAACACTCCATTATGAAATGCCGTACGGCAGACATCAATAAATATGGTGAACAGCAGATGCCCTATGAAGTATGGGCTTATGAAGCCAATGATAAGGAAATGATGACCTCTTTGATGGAGAAACTGCACAATGATCCTGAAATCGACGTGGTACTAATGGATTCTCCAGGTAGTCTGAAAGCCGAAGGACTGGTTCCCATGTTCGTCAACACGGATATCATTGTAGTGCCGTTTCATTATGACCTTGTGACTGTCCCATCCACCGCTAGTTTCCTCATGTTTGTGGATAGACTACGCAAAGCCGTTGGCGACCGGATGAAAGCCCAACTCTTCATTATTCCCAACTTGAACGATGGCAGAGTTGGTAAACGCTCAGAGTTGGTTATCTGGGACAATACCCGAGATACCTTCTCCAATTATGGCTATGTCACTCCCAAGATACCCAAGCGGGCTGATATGGAAAGATTCAGCACCATGGCCGCTTTGGATATGCAAGCCACCATTGTGACTCCGGTGTTTGATAAAATCTATCTCAGTATGTTCAATACACTCAATCCGATTCGAGAGACAGCTCTTACGGGCATACAGCTTACTGAAAACGTGATTACTAAACCAGAGAAGAAGAAAAAGGAGTCACCGATAGAAACTGAAGAATCTGATGACGACACGGAAGATGTTAGCAAAGAGACTTCAGAAGAAACAGGCAATGAACTTACCCACGATAATTCACAAAATTCATAACCCTCAAACGAATAACAGCGATGACTAATGATATTCCTCAAATAGACGACCTTACCAAAGGTATCAACGATTCCGATTTCTTCTTAGGCAAACCCAAAGAAGATGTTGAAGAGCCTGCCCAACAAATGAAGACCGAACCAACTCTTAAAGAAGGAGAAGCTGAAGCTGAAGTTACAGACAAATGTTGGAACGTTTTTATGGGTTTCTTAGAGTCTTCTGACGAACAGAAAGATAAGAGCGACCGCTTGGTTTGCAAACTGGACAGGGACTTGGCTGACTCCTTGGATGATTGCAACATTCACAACCGATGTCGCAGCGATTTAGTAAATGCCATTGTACGATCCTTCTTCGAAAACTACCTTCAACAGTTAGCTCAATATCGACGAGAGAAGAAATCCCTGTTTACGAACCTCAAAGACGAATGACATGAGAAAGACCAAATGGACCGATAAGATGCTGAATGCTCTTTCGGAACTCTATCCCGTAGAGACCACATCCTACACCGCAGCCTGTCTGCAAATGAGTGAAACTGCTGTCAAGAATCAAGCTCGCAAACTGGGCCTGAGCAAGATTGCTAAATCCAAGTGGATGATACGTGCTGAGCATGTACAGAACCACTTTCATCAATGTTCGTTTTCTGAAATGGCCAAGCAATTAGGCATTACCAAGATGAGCGTTAGCCGCATTGCCGCCAAGTTAGGTCTGACACGTACCAAAGCAGAAAGCTACCAAGTAGCTTCTCGCATTCGTTTGGACATGATACGTCGGGAACGGAGACGGGTTATCTTTGGCTTGGAACCCATTACACAACTCAAAGTGGTTTCCAATCGGGCTAAGGTACGCCTTCGCTCACGATTGAAATCCAAGGGCTATATTGTGAGTGAAGAACACAACGTCCTCTTCTATACCCGCGATGTCGAACGAAAGAATCATTTGGAAACTCGTGGTATGAAGTTAGGCCTACGTTTCTTACCCTTTCAGTGTGAATCATCGCTATTACCCACCTCTATATAACTACAGCTATGCAGTATAGTCAAATCGTATTTCTACTCTTCATTGTGATGATGTGCTATTATGCAGCACTCATCGTCATGGATATTCGTAAGGCGAAAGCAGCACGTGCCGCAGAGCATGATCTCCATTCCGAAGAAGATATAGACATTACAGACGAAGCACAGAGCTTCCAACCTGTTCAGGTAAGCCGTGATGAACCTCCTAAGGAACCAAAGGGAAATGAAGTTGGTGATGCTGGAGGTGATAGCGGAGAAGATGATGGAGATGCTGAGCTTGAGCAAGCACCAAAACAACAGCCTGAGCCTGAGACACCCACTGAAGACAGAATCATTTACCGAGAAGCCATTATGACTGATGGTATCGTAGTCGAGAAAATCATTCATGAAGTCAACCAACTGGCCGAAACTGGCACCTGCGATTTGGGTGCTGTCATCTTCAGCTGTGAGCACGCACGATAAGCAGGAATGCTTATTAGACTCTATACCGTTTCTTTAGCGACCTCTGTTCCTTTGGCGATGAAACCTTTCAAATCATTTCAAAACAATGCAACAGATTAAAACTGGATTCCAACGAGCTTGGAATCGTCTTTTGAGTACGCGATTGGCCCAATTCTGCATGACGCTTTTGGTAGCTCTGATGCTATCAGTCGGTAATCTGATGGCGGCCAGCAAAGGTGCAGCCGGCTTTACCAAGGCTACGCAAGAAGTCAGTTCCTATCAAACTCCGGTCTCCAACCTGATGAAGGCCATTGCCGCCGTGATTGTGTTGGTCGGTGCTTTCAACGTCTATTTCAAGATGCAGAATGGTGATCAGGATGTGAAAAAGACCATCATGTTGACCATTGGTGGCTGTATTGCTTTCATCGCACTCTCAGAGGCTCTACCGCTTTTCTTTAAGTAAAACCATCATATATTACAGCTATGGCAATGAATCCAGAGGGCTATCCCGTTTTCAAAGGATTGCAGAAACCGTTAGAGTTCATGGGCATCCGAGGGCGCTTCCTCACTTTGGCGGCGGCAGCCATCGGTGTCTCCTTCGTCGGCTTTATCGTCTTCTCCATTGCACAGGGAAAACTCGCTGGGTTTATTGCCATGCTGGTGATGGCGATAGCAGGCCTCATTACTATCTATGTCAAGCAACGAGGCGGGCTTCATAACAAGAAGAGAGCAAAAGGAATATTTATTTACAAGAGTATTCATCGTCAAACATAATTCTCCTATCTATGGCACGCCACAAGAAACGAATCTTTGATGGGCTTTATGCGCAGTTGGAAGAGACCAACGGCAATGTTGTGCTGTTCTCAGCCAAAGGTGAGCCGTCTGTCATCTTCGAGATAACCAATCCCGTACAGCAACTCTGTACAGATGCGGAGCAATACCAACTGTTTCAGGATGTGCTCTCCAATGTAGTACAGACACTTGGCGAGGGCTATGCCTTGCAAAAGCAGGATGTTTTCTGTAAGCAAGCCTACCACCATGAGGTACCTAAAGATGCGGAGTTCTTGACCCGAAGTTACTTCAAGTACTTTGAGGGAAGAGAATTTACCGAGATACGCACCTACCTGATTATTACGCAGGAAGCCGTGCGTAGCCAGTTTGTACAGTATGACCCGAAAACCTGGTTGGACTTCCATTCCAAGGTCTCAAAGGTGGATGATATTTTGACAGAAAAACGTATTAAGCATCGGAAATTGACTAAGAAAGAGGTGAATGAATATTGTCACCGTTTCATGGCTTTCCAGTTCCGGCATGGGCCATTCTCCATGACCAATTTCAAAGCCTCTGATGAGTATTTGAAGATTGGTGACCGTGTGGTTCGCTCTTATCCTCTGGTGGACATAGATGAGATTAACCTGCCCACGATGGTAAAGCCCTATACGCAGATGAGCATCAATGGTTATGGCATTGCTACCGATGTACTATCCTTCTTGGCAAGTGTACCTCATGCCGATTGCGTGGTATTCAATCAAGTGGTGCAGATTCCGAATCAGCGCAAACTTCTTCGTAAGTTGCAAACCAAGGCCAAGCGTCATGGCTCGATGCCGGATCCGAGCAACAAGATTGCCAAGGCTGACATCGAAGAAGTCTTGAACCGATTGGCGATTGATAGTACCCAGCTGGTCTATACCAACTTCAATATCTTGGTGAGTTGCCTACCCGAGCAGGTAACGCCCGTGACTTCCTATTTGGAAACCAAACTGTATGAGTGTGGCATCTTGCCTTCACGTACGGCTTACAACCAGTTGGAACTCTTTACGGATAGCTTCCCCGGAAATGCCTATGCGTTCAATCCCGATTACGACCTCTTCCTAACCCTGTCAGATGCCGCCTTGTGTTTTTTCTTCAAGGAGCATTTGAAAGCATCTGAGAATACTCCTTTGACGACCTACTATACAGACCGTCAGGGACTTCCCGTCTGCATCGACATCACCGGCAAGGAAGGCAAAGTAAAGATGACTGACAACGCTAATTTTTTCTGTATCGGGCCTTCGGGAAGTGGGAAAAGCTTCCACATGAATACGGTCGTTCGTCAACTTTTGGAGCAAAAAACGGACGTGGTGATGGTAGATACGGGTGACTCGTATGAGGGTATTTGTGGCTATTACAAAGGCACTTACATTTCATATTCGAAGGAGAAACCCATCTCGATGAATCCGTTCAAAGTAACTAGAGAGGAATACGACCTGAACTTTGGAGAGAAGAAGAATTTCTTGAAGTCACTCATCTTCCTTATCTATAAAGGCAACGATTTTCCTTCGAAAATTGAGGATATGCTCATCAATCAGACTATCGTGGAGTATTATGAAACCTACTTCCACCCGTTTGAAGCATTCTCAGACAAGGAGCGTGAAGGATTACGTCAGAAACTATTGGTTGCTGCCAAGATGGAAGATGATTACGAGACCTTTGCCCATCAGATGGAGGACATTGATAAGCAAATCAATGAAGAACCTAAAAGCGAAAAGGCCGAGGAAAAGAGCTTGTTGCTTCCCTCAGAAGTACGTCGCCTGAAACTAATCCGCCAATGTCGTTCGCTCACAGCTTTGCTTCACGATGAAGCTGCTACTGCTTCGGAAAAGGAACGCGCCCTTCGCATCATCGAATCGCATAAAAAGGAGTTGTACAACGACACCTTGCTCATCAAGATAGATAAGCAAATCAATCACATAGAGGAACAGAAGAGGCGATTGAAAGTATCAGAACTTTCTTTCAACTCTTATTATGAGTTTGCTCTGGAGCGTATTCCGCAAATAACCACCTTGGAGAAGATCCAATTCAATATCCGTGATTTTGCGGCTATCCTCAAACAATTCTATCGAGGTGGTGAGTTGGAAGTGACGTTGAACTCCGATTTGGATGTCAACCTCTTCGATGAGCAATTCATCGTGTTTGAGATAGACAAGATTAAGGATGATCCCGTGCTCTTTCCCATTGTGGTGCTCATCATCATGGACGTTTTCCTTCAGAAGATGCGTATCAAGAAAGGTAGAAAAGCACTCATTATTGAGGAAGCCTGGAAAGCGATTGCTTCACCTACCATGGCAGAGTATATCAAATATCTATACAAGACAGTTCGCAAATTCCATGGAATAGCCGGTGTAGTAACGCAGGAACTCAACGATGTGATTGATTCACCTATCGTCAAGGAGGCTATCATCAATAACTCAGACGTAAAGATCCTACTTGACCAAACCAAGTTCAAAGACCGATACGAGGATATTGCCGCCATCTTGGGCTTGACACCTATCCAGCGCCAGCAAATCTTCACCATCAATGCCTTGAACAACCGTGAGAACCGCAGCTACTTCAAAGAAGTCTGGATATGTAGAGGTCAGAACTCCGATGTCTATGGTGTAGAAGAAGCCCCTGAATGTTACTGGGCCTATACTACAGAGCGTAGTGAGAAGGAAGCGTTGAAGATTTATCTTCGACACTATGGCACCATGCAGGAGGCCATCACTCATATTGAGATAGACCGCAAGAAAGACGGCAATCACTTCTATCTCGAGTTTGCACGTAAAGTCAATCAACAACAAAAAGTAATGTCGTTATGGTAAAGCTTCGTTTCTTGTTGCTGGTGACGCTATTGGCAGTCACTTCAACACACCTACATGCCGCATGGCGCATCGTCATCGACCGCCGTAGTTTGGCAGCCGTGTCAGCGAATATGGCTTCTCAAAAGCTCATCGAAGACCAACACAATGCTCGTTTGGACTCGATAGCCGAGAAGCAGCGCAAAGTAGAACTTTATACGGTGAGCATGGCCACCATCAAAGAACTCTACAAGATGTCGATGGAGAATATTAAGGGCTTCGGTACCGAGAGTATCTACTACAAAGAAATTGGATCCTGTGCATTTGATATTCTGCAGAATGTTCCTGAATTGGTCAAGACCGTGAGCAAAGCGAAGTTCACCAATAAGCTCTATTGTTTGACGGAGCTAAGTGGACTGGTGATGGAAACGCAGCAGTTGGTCGGCAACTTTGTCAATATTGTGAACAATGCCAAAGTCTCCAATCCTCTCAAAGGTCAAGGTACAGCCGAGAAAAAGAATGATGGCTATAACTTGCTGGATCGATACGAACGGCTCACTTTGGCCAACCGCATCTATACCGATTTGATGGAGATACGCTACAAGGTGGACAGCATGATAATGATGGCACAATACGCCACGCTCAACGACCTCTTTTTTGCCATTGATCCAGAAGGATGGGCCAATATCATGACGATGAAAAGTGCTGTAAACGGCTTGATTCAAGACTGGAATGGTCTGGTGGCATCGAATTACTAACCTCAAAAATAGGAAACAATGATACGAAGAATCGCATTTTATATGGTCATGGTCTTCATCGTACCTCTCAAGTTATCAGCAGGCGGCATACCTATTCCCAATGATTTGCCTACCATTGAAGCGCTTATCAATCTTCATAAGGCCATCAAGAAAGATGAAGATAAAGCTTTGCAACGAGTGACCACCAGCTTTGGAGAGCAATCGATGATTACCAAAGGGGCGAATAAGTTCAATGAGGTGCGCACCACTTTGGACACCAAACTCAGTAATGCTAATTCCTACTTGGTCTTGGCAGGTGCAGTTTCCTCTACGGCCAATTCGCTTTATCAGCTTATCAGGGACTATAAGAACTTCACGGGTAGTACCTTCAAACATGTTTCTCAGAAACCATTTGTTGCCTGGTACTACACCGAAGCCAATTTAGCTATCGCCCGAGAGGTGAAGCATTGCTATAAACTCTATGCTTCGGTAGCTGCTTCCGGTATTAACCTGATGAAAGCCTCCATGGATGAGAAGCTAGACCTTGTGATGACCCTCAAAGCCTCTATCGACCGTGCAAGGTATATCATAGACAATGCCAATCTCTATTGCTACCTGATAACCGACTGCGGATGGAAGCCGGACTATATCTGGGAGATACTCAATTCAGACGTGACTGATGAAATAGCCAATCGTGTAATCAATCAATGGAACAAAGGATATGCAAGTTAAGACAATCATTATTGCTCTACTGACCATTATAAGCATAAGCTTTCCACTCAAGGGAAGCGCACAAGCTATGGTGCATGATGAAGAGAAAGAGAAACAATGGAAGTCGATGGAAAATGGCCCTTGGGACTTTGCCCCGGACTGGTTCTACTATTTCTTCCACAAGAAATACTCTGGAGCTGAGACCTATTGGAAATGGGCCGGATTCAAGTCTGGCTGGCGGGTACGTTTCAAGGAACACAAGTCCAATGTCAAACGCATCATGCCGGTACGTGTAACTGCGGAGGAAACCCAACGACAGAAAATGAAAAAGGCAGAAGAGGAGCGAGCCTACATCGAAGAACTCTATAAAGAGGAACTGCTACGTGAAGCTGATCGTTCGGTTGACCTTATGTATGCGACCTACAAAGGCGAGTTCAATCGAATGCAGGACTGCATCACCGAGGGCCTACTCTACTGCTTGACTAAAAGTAAAGGCAAACTCCAATACCAAGTGGATGAGCTGAGTCGTCAGAACGAAGTGCTCTGTGCCGACATCGCTTATATCCATAAGACAGGTATCGGCTATGGCCTTGAGAATGCCAAACGCCAACAGGCTTACGAAGAAGCCAAAGAGAAGATGAGTAAGTTGGTGGACCGAACGGCTCACCTCTGTGCCGTAGCCAGTACCCATTATTGAATCACTAATCATTAAAGATATACGCATGAACATATTAACTGTAATACTGACCATTGGCCTACCTGCCATTGACGAGAGTCTGGAGAAACTGTTGGTCGCCATGGAGACCTTTCCGAATGTTGCGGTACTAGGCGATGCTGTCAGCATGGCTCGGGCGTTGGGACTGTGTCTAGCACTTTGTGTAGGCTCCTATGAGTGTTGGATGATGATGTTGGGCCGTCGGGGGATGGATGTGATGAAACTCTTGCGTATCATTGGCATTTCTATCTGCATTTCCTCTTCCTCTTGGATATGTTCTGCCCTGCAGGTCCCGGGCAAGGGACTGGAATCCGCTACTCATGCCATGGCCAAGGCCAAGAACCGAGAAGTAGCAGCTTTCGAGCTAAAGGTAGCCCAGAAGCAGAGTGAGTATCTGGACCGTTTAAGAGCCGTGCAAGATTCTATCTCCACCGCTCAACAAGTAGCCGCCATTGGCCAGGATGCCGCTTGGTGGGACAAACTCATTTACAACGTAGAGAATCTGGGTAACACTATCAATAACTACGCCCAACGGGCAGCTGTAGCAGCCGAAACCAAGATGAGCGAATGGATCAACGATGTGGTGCGCTTTGTGGGTGAACTCATTTTTCAGATGTCCTACTATGGCATTCTGGTGGCACAACGCATCTTCATGGCCATTATGGTCATCTTTTGTCCCATCATGTTTGCCCTTTCCTTGGCACCACCATGGAACTCCGCATGGAGCCAGTGGATGTCCAAATACCTTTCCCTCTCGTTATGGGGCTTTGTGACATACATGTGCCTCTACTACATCGACTTCATTCTGCTCTACAACCTGCAACAGGATATGGTTGCCTACAATCACCTCCTGCATGGTTCCGTAAATTCGTGGTCACAAATCGGGGCTTTGGGTTTGCAAGGCATCGGATCCAACTGCATGTATGCCATGGGTATGTTAGTGGGTGCCTACATCATCCGTTTTGTGCCCGAAGTTGCCTCTTGGTTGATTCCCGGTGGTGTAAGTTCCGGTACAGGTTCAGCAGCAGGTGCCACCGTAATGGGCATAGCTACTACTGCAGGTGCGATGGCAGGCAGTGCGGCTGGTTCTGTAGTCGGTAGTACGGGTTCCATGGTCAAATCAGCGTTCAAATAATCTCAAAACTGATAAGATATGCTTATAGAATCATTAGCTCAGAAAACCAAACTCGCCATGATGACAGTCTTGGCCACCATCGGTGGTTGTGTGGTCATCTGTGGATTTACCGTATGGTGTTGTATCTCGTTGGTCACCCAAGAAAGGAAACAGATTTACATCTTGGATGGTGAAATCCCTTTCTTAGCCCAACGCGCCCAGTTGGAGGCCAACTTCACGATGGAAGCCAAGGCTCACATCCAACTCTTTCATCAATACTTCTTCAACCTGCCACCGGATAACGATTACATCAAGTGGACGTTAGGCAAAGCGATGTATATGGCCGATGGTACGGCTTTGAAGCAAAAGCAAGCTATGGATGAGAATGGTTTCTACTCAGATATAATTTCCTCCTCAGCAGTCTGTACCATCATTTGCGATTCAATCCAGTTTGATGAACAGGAGCGGAGGTTTACTTATTATGGTACACAGCTTATCAAGCGTCGTACCACGGATTTGAAACGTTCCATGGTAACTACAGGCTTTATCGAAACAGTGCCGAGAACGAGAAACAATCCACATGGGTTGATGATTACCAACTGGAGAACGCTGGAAAACAAGGATTTGGATTACTAAAACGGATTACGGATATACGCTTATGAAATCATTCAGAAAGACATTGCGTGAGCACCGGCTCAAGACGCATGAACAGATTCGAAGTTGGTTACAACCAAAGTTGGGACGACTGGGTACAAGATACCGATTGGCCGCCCGAATCCGTTTGGCCAATTGCTGGGCAAGAAAGCATCCCAAACGAACTTTCGCCACTGTGGTAAGTTCTTTATCACTCCTGTTGTTGAGTACCGTAGCTTTGGATCAGCTACATGCCGACAAAGAAAATGGGCCTAATATCAGTATGATTGCCAATATGGAACCTATGTTTGAAGGCTTTCGAACCATTCAAGCCAATAAGGATGTGCATCGACACACCTTGCAGAATATGGCTTTAGAGGGTCAAGTGTTACGGCAAAAATTGGATTCCATGATAGCCATTCCGCATAAGTCGCATATGGATTCTATCCGTATTATCCAAAGCTATAGGCAATTGGAGAACATAGTCAATTCACTCAAAAACAACGATACCCCATGATGAAAATCAACTTTAAACAGCCCAAGTATATCTTTCCGCTGGTCATCTTCGTCCCTCTATGCGCCTTGATATACTTTGTGATGCAGACCTTTGGCGGGAGTAGCGACGAGCAACAAGCCGTAGCAACCGACCGCATCAATATGGAGCTTCCCAAGGCCAATGCCGAGGAAGCCGGTGACAAAATGTATGAAATGTCTCGACGCTTTGGTGACGAAGATGCCTTTACTGCCGTGGGTGGTATTGGTGAGGATAAGAAAGAGGAAGAAGAACTGGAGCATGGCTACAGCGAAGAGGAACTGAATCGTCTGGATGCAGCCGAAGCGGAAAGACTTCGTCAACAAAAGGAACTTGAAGAACTGGAGCGTTCTTTGGCTGAATCCAAGAAGCATATCAATTCTTATGCTTATGGAGGTGATCAGAATTCCAATCCTTCATCTAATTCTACCGATGACTTCGCCCGTGACCTCGAAGACATCCAGCGCCGTAGCTATGAACGTCAGAAGGCCATTGAAAGTGGCTTAGGCTTTGGTCAAGCTGATGCCGACGAGAGGGAAAAGAAGTTGCGAGCGGATTCCATTGCCAAGGTACGTCAGGAAGAGAAGGAACGTAATCGGCCTAAACTGGTGATGAAGTCCAAAGATACCAATGCAGAGAAGTTCCATACCGTTTCGGGTGATGAAGAAGCAGTAGAAGCGAAACTGATTAGGGCGATGATTGACCAAACGACCAAAGCCAGAGAAGGTACCCGTCTTCGCTTCAAACTCCTCGATGATGTAACGGTGAGTGGTACTAAACTTAAGAAAGGCACCTATCTCTATGGTACGGTAACAGGATTTGGCCAGCAACGGGTACGTGCCACCATTACCAGCATTCTGATTGGCGATAAGTTCATCAATGTCAAGCTATCAGTCTTCGACAACGATGGTATGGAGGGTTTCTATGTGCCAGAGTCTGCCTTCCGTGACTTTGTCAAGGATGCCGGTTCCAGCACTGTTCAACAGAATATCAGCTTTGATTCTGAGAATGGTGAGACTGGAATATCCGGAGAAACTATTGCCTTGCAAGCATTGCAAAATATGTACAACTCCGCTTCCTCGGCTATCTCCTCCAACATCAGGAAGAACAAGGCCAAAATCAAGTATAACACCATCGTGTATCTGATTAACTCAGAAGAAGCCCGATAACTCAATCCCATTTGTAACTCCTAAAATTTAGAATATATGAACACGAAGATTCTTTTAGTCGTATTCGCTTTTCTCTGCACACTATCTGCTGTTGCCAACGAGAAAATCTATGTAAACCGCGAAGTGACGACCCATATCGTGATGCCTGAAAACATCAAGATGGTGGACATCTCTACACCTAAAGTAATAGGTAATCAATGTGCTGATAACATTGTGCGTATCAAGCCCTTTCAGGATAATGATTCAACCCATACCTGTACCTATGCGGAGAACGAATTATTGGCGACGCTAACTTTGATTGGTGAACGACGCATCGCTCAATACGACATCGTCTATACGCACTCTCAGCAAATGGCAGCTTCCATCTATCGGGTTGCCTATAGTGAAACGCAGTCCTACATCAATCCGGAAGTAACCATGCCCATGGCAGAAATGGCTCGCTATGCCTGGGCTATTTATGGTAGTGAACGCAAGTACAATCAGGTCGTATCAAAAGCTCATGGTATGAAGGCGGTGGTCAACAATATCTACTCCATCGGAGATTACTTTTTTATTGACTATTCTTTACAGAACAAAACCAAGATTGCTTATGACATCGAGGAATTACGAGTGAAGTTGGCCGATAAGAAAGAGACCAAGGCCACTAACTCACAAACCATCGAGCTGACTCCGGTCTTTTCGCTCAATCATGTCAAGAAGTTCAAGAAGAACTATCGCAATGTGCTGGTGCTACCCAAGCTCACCTTTCCTGAAGAGAAAGTATTGCGCTTGGAAATTTCCGAGAACCAAATCAGTGGTCGTGTTATCATCCTGACCATCGAATACGAGGACATCCTCAATGCTGATGGCTTTGATGCCAACCTCATGAAGCTCACTCCTTACTATCCGTATTACTATATATCCGATTAAGCCATGAAGAAGATCATCCTACTCATGCTTTGTGCCTTTACAGCTATGGGCACATTTGCACAAGATAAGAAACTCACTGTGAATGCGGGCTTTCTGTTCCCCAGTACGTTAAATGCCATGGTGGGTTATGAATACCCATTAAGCTATGGGAATGCAGTTGAACTGTATGGCGAAGCGGGTACACATTGGCAATCGCCTACTTGTCATCGCTTTTGGGAGGATTACTATTGGGATGGTGGACTGGTCTATAAGCATCGACTGGTTCGTTACAAGAATGGAATGCTTCGCTTCCGTTTCGGCCCTCAGTTCGGTGCTGTCCAGCGCAAGTTCTTCATGGGATTGGAAGGTGGCTTTGAATATAGCTATGTTTTCCAAAACGGATGTGAGTTCACCTTGATCCAAAAGAATAACGTGAACTTCCTGCATGGAGATACCTTTCGCAATGGCTTGTTGATAGGTTTCAAGATACCGTTCTGACCTCTTTACTCACATAAACCACTTTGCTTATGGCATTCGAAGAAACTCGCGAACAGCAGCAGATGTACAACTACTTCCGCAGCTGCATCTATATCTTTCTCATCATTGAGATTGTGATGAATCTGCCAGTGACAGCGGATAATCGCATCACGCAATTCATCATCGACCTTCTGGGACGGTTCAAGGTCTTCAATTCGGTATCAGGTTGCAAGATTACCGAACTGATTTGTATCTGTGTAGTCTGCATTGGTACTAAAGCTAAGAAGGCGTTAAAATTCAATCTCAAGACCATGGTCGTCTATCCTGTACTGGCCGGACTGACCTTAGTGGGACTTTGCTTTGTCTTCCATAACATGAGCATGGGCATTAGCTGGATGGGCTTCCCTGCCAATCGCATTCTCTATGCAGTCTGTTCCGTAGTGGGTACCATGCTGGTGCATCAAGGCCTCGATGGCATCGCCAAGTATTACAACTACAAGGTAGGCGAAGACCGCTTCAACTTCGAAAATGAGTCGTTTCAGCAGTCTGAGGTATTGGTCAATAACGACTATTCCGTGAATATCCCCATGATTTACTACTGGAAGCAGAAGATGCACAAAGGGTGGATCAACATCATCAATCCCTTCAGAGCGACGATCGTCTTAGGTACGCCTGGCTCTGGTAAGTCCTTCGGCATCATCGACCCGTTCATTCGGCAACATGCAGCCAAAGGGTTTACCCTTATGGTCTATGACTTTAAGTTTCCAACGCTTGCCAAGACGCTTTTCTATCAGTATTGTAAGAACCGCAAGGCTGGACGCTTGCCTGTCAACTGTGGCTTTCGCATTGTCAATTTTACCGATATAGAGTACTCCAATCGTATCAACCCGATTCAGCGGAAGTACATTCCGGATTTGGCAGCAGCTTCAGAAACAGCAGCTACACTATTGGCTTCCCTTAATAAGGGAGGTGGGGAGAAGAAAGGAGGTTCAGAGGCATTCTTCACCAACTCAGCAGAGAATTTCTTGGCAGCCATCATCTACTTCTTTGTCAATTTCCATCCTGTGGGTTTCCGGAACGGCAAGAAACTGAAACGGTTTGTTTCAGTAAATGGACAAAAACTGGAAATTGTGATTCGTAATTGGGATGACTTCAATGCCATCGACAAGGACGGTTACGTGATTCTGGACTTTGTGGATGAGCATGGAAATGATGTCTCTACCGATGAAGACCGTATGTTTGTGGATTTGAATGGCTATCGTTACAAAGACCGTAACGGCCAAGAAGTCAAGATTGATCGATGCTGGTATGAGGATGAGAATGGTCAAGAGGTAGAACCCGATACCATTACGGGTGAATATTCAGATATGCCTCATGTACTTTCTTTCTTGGGCAGACCTTATGATCAGGTGTTCAATATCCTGATGCAAGACGACAAAATATCATCACTGATGGCTCCATTCAAGAGTGCTTACGAGAACAAAGCAAACGATCAGTTGGAAGGTATGGTGGGTACACTTCGTGTGAATGCAGCCCGATTGGTATCTCCAGAGGCTTATTGGGTGTTTACCGGGGATGATTTCGATTTGAAAATTTCAGACCGCAACAATCCCAGCTACTTGGTCATTGCCAATGACCCCGAGAAGGAGCAAGTAATTGGTTCACTCAATGCGTTGGTGCTTAACCGTCTGATTACACGAGTCAACTCGAAAGGGAACATTCCAGTGAGCATCATCGTAGATGAATTGCCTACGCTCTACTTCCATAAGATAGACCGCTTGATTGGTACGGCACGTTCCAATAAGGTGGCCGTGACCTTGGGCTTTCAGGAACTTCCTCAGCTGGAGGCCGATTATGGCAAGGTGGGCATGCAAAAGATTATCACGACCTGTGGCAACATCTTCATGGGTGCAGCCCGTAACAAGGAAACGCTGGAATGGGCGCAGAATGATGTGTTTGGTAAAGCCAAGCAGACTTCCCGTTCTATCTCCATCAACGACCAAAAGGTATCGACCACCATCTCAGAGAAGATGGACTACTTGGTGCCAGCCGCCAAAATTGCCGACATGGCCACCGGCTGGTTGGCCGGTCAAACTGCCCGTGACTTCACCGCTACCGATGACAGTATGCTCGACCGCTTTGACATTGAGCAGTCTGAAGAGTTCAAGACGACGAAGTACTTCTGTAAAACTCATTTCGACATGAAGCAGATTAAGGACGAAGAGAATCACTATGTTTCTCTTCCCAAAATCTATGAGTTCAAGAACGATCGAGAGAAGGAGGTCTTGCTCAATCGCAATTTCAAGCGGGTAAATCAAGAAGTAGAAAATATTGTCAAGGAATTATTGGGTATTGGCTGATTATGAGTACTTTCAAACTACCAACATTAAATGGTAGCACATTGAAGACCATCGCCGTAATCTCTATGGTGATAGACCATTGCGCCTACTTCTTAATGACGTCAGACACGAGGCAGTATGAGGTGATGCGGTGTTTGGGTCGTATCGCCTTTCCTGTTTTTGCCTTTTTGGCCGTGGAAGGATTTCTGCATACGAGGAACCGAATGCATTATCTTCACACGTTACTGGGTTTTGCCGTAGTAAGCGAAGTTCCTTGGTTACTACTCAATGGGAACGATGGGACACATAATGTATTGTTCACGTTAGCTTTGGGTGTAACTACTCTGATATTCTTGGATAAGCTAATCAAGAGTAACCGAACATTGAGTATTTCGGTAGTGCTTGTGATGGCTTACCTTGCTTATTACTTAGGGGTAGATTATGATTGGAGAGGTATGCTAATGATGGCTATCTTCTTTATTTTGAAGAGTAAAGGTGCTTCTCATTCACCCTTTAGTCGGGTGCTTCAGCTAGTATTTTCCTTCCCCTTGATGATGCACTATGGTATGGTAGGAGCAATGCTTGCCTGCTTGGTTCTTTTTATGTATGATGAGAGCAGAGGATTTATACAAGGGAGAGTCGCCAAGTATGGATTTTATGGCATTTATCCCGTACATTTCTTGCTTATCTGGCTTATACGCTGACTATAGCATCTTCAACACCTTAATCACCGACCGAATGTAGTTTGGATCTTGCGCATATCCTATATCTCTGAGCCATACCAAGTAGTTGCCACCTTTATAGCGGTATTGTACCTTGGTATAGTAAGCACGGACGCTTTCCGTCCAGTGATTAAACTCATAGTAATCTCCCGTTCGAGGATTAGTCAGACCAAATAGATTGTGCCGATTCCGACATAGAGGTGAAGTAAACCATCCAGTTTCCAAGATAGCTTGTGCTAAGACTATTTTTGGATGTTGGATGTCATGCCGCTTGATTTCCGCATAAAGATTAGGGATGGTCAATTCAGAAAGTCCTCTCAATTGCCCCTTCTTTGAAACCTTCGCTTTTACTTGATTGAGGGACACCCTTTGGTCACATTTTTGGACTTTGACCAAAGTATCTGCTGGTGTATCGTTAGCAACCTTCTTGCCCATTTCAAGAGCTAAAGAATCTTTCTCTCCCTTATGTACAGCCACATTCTTTGAGGAAACCGCCTCGATGGCAGCTTCCTTGGTGATGGTATAGAACTGAGCCGATACCATCTGGGCGTTGAGCATCAAGAGTGATGCTATCAAAATAGTGTTGCGCATTTCTGTAGGAGTAGGCTTCCGCCCATACTTTTGTGACGGACAAGCGGTTACGACCGCAAAATTAACTCCTAAATAAATGGATATGGAAATGCACAACAGAAATCAATCAGAAATGCTGCCTTATGAGAAATTGGCAGTATTGGGCATTGACCGCGAAAAGGCTGATAGTTTACCCATTGAGGTAAAGGAAAAGCTAGTCGCTGGTGAAGTCACACCACTTATGCAGGTGTCGATAAGTGCCCAAAATGGTGACGTAATCACCATCCCCCTCAAACTCCAGCTGACTACAGACCAAAATGGCGCGCCGGCACTGATGGCTTATCCCGTCCGTGCAGCCCTCGAAGTGGAACGCAATCAGGCGCTTCGTCTCACTGAGCAAGAAGCGGAGCGTTTAACGAAAGGGGAAGTGATTCAGAAGGCGGTGGATGTGAATGGGGAGAAGACACAACAATACCTTCAACTCGACCCTGAAACGAAGTCGGTTATCCATCGCCGTGTGACGGACATCAAACTGGAGCAACAACTCAAGGACATGGAGAAGGTCAACGACATTGAGTTGGGAATGCAACAGAAGCAGCAGGTTCGTGAGGGTAAGCCCGTAGAACTGAATGTAGGTGGCGAGAAGGTGGCTGTAGGTATAGACCTCAAAGAGCCGCAAGGATTCAAAGTGATTCAGGGCGATATGAAGGAATGGGACAGACAGCAGAAACTGCGCTACGATGACCTCCACCCAGAATACTTGGGCCTGGTGATGACGGACAAGAACCGATGGGAATACCAGCAGGTAGTCGATAAGCAATCCCAAGAACGAGCCTTGAGACTGTCATCCACTCAGAAAGAATCGAAATCTCAATCTCTCAAACTTTAACCCTTTACAGCTATGCCCAAACAATCACCTCCAGAGAAAGACAAAGATGTGGGTATTCTCCAGCAGTTCGACAATTTGAAGAAGAAGCATCCGGATGCGGTTCTCCTCTTCCGTCATGGCGACTTCTATGAGACTTTCAAACAAGATGCGGTCAAGGCAGCAACGGTGTTGGCTATTGCCATTGCTGATCGAATCTTCCCTATGGAGAAAGAGCCGATAAAAGTCGCCTCTTTCCCTTACCATGCTTTGGATGCCTACTTACCCAAACTTATCCGAGCGGGTATGCGAGTGGCTATCTGTGATGCGCTCGAAGCTCCTAAACAAATCAAAAAAGAATCCACCCTTTCAAACAACGAAACTATGGCGAAGAAAAAGAAAGAACAAGGTACGCAGGAAGAACCTACTCAGGCGGTCAAAAGTGCTGCAGAGGAAAAGCCTGCCAAGAAATCGAAGGCTGAAGCTACAGTGGAAACTAAGGCAGATGTCAAGAGTGAGCAACAATTTGAAGCCAAGCAGGAGCGTAAACCCCGTGAACCGCAGATGATAACAGCCAATGGGGAGAAAGTGACGCATGGTCATGCTTACCAAAACACTACCAATCCCAATGAATGGTATTTCACTGCTAAGATTGATGGTCAACAACTGAAACCACAAAAGATGGATGCTGCCGACCTGGCCGCTTATCAGAAGAAAGAGATGACGGTGCCCCAGCTGATGGAGCGTTACTATCCCAGTAAGCTCCAACCGAAAGTATCTGAAGAAGCCTTCAAGTTCCCGAAGCAGATAGCCGGTCCCGATGGTGCCATCAATATCGACAAGTTCAATGTCTATAAGGAGAAAGATGAGCAACGTCCAGATTTTGGCAAATACAAATTCTATGTCGAGGTAGGAGATACCAAGATGTCTGCTGTAGCTTCTCGTCAGGATTTGAATGCCTACTTTGATCGAACGATTGCCCCCACACAACTGGTAGAGAAAAATTTTGGCGAACGACTTCACTTGAAGTCTGCCTATGAGAAGTACCAACTTCCTGAGGGTGCCGATGCAAACGGCATTCGAGTAGCCAAAGACCATAACGACAACAAATGGAAAGTATCTATGGACTTGGGCGATAAAGGTCAGACCTCTAAGAAGGAGATATCCTTTGACGATGGCTATTCGCTCTTCAAGTCAAAAACGGCTACCCGTGAGCAAATTGCAGCCAAGTACCTGCATACAGAAATCACCGGACTACTCGCAGCTCCCACTGCCAAAATGGAGAAATCAGCCTCCATGAAGATGTAATATCATTATCCACTTAAAGAACAAAGATTATGTCAGCAAAAATGAATCACGAGGAGTTGGTAGAACTCCTGCAAGACGGTAAGATAGGCTATCTCCGTTTCGTTATGGACGGAGAAAACTCACAGGATTATTTGGATTGGTGCCAGAAGCATGGTACTGACCCTACCGATGAGTCCGCAGAATTTTATGTAGGACAGACCGACATCGCTGAAATGGACAGTCAGGTCATGAATGACGAAGCGTATGGCATATGGCACTAATACTTCCTCCACCGGCAATGCAGGGCAGGTGGCCATCGATCGCTTTGCCGAGATGATGATTGCCCGTATGGAGCAGATGAAGAGTGCGGATTGGAAGCAGGGTTGGATAGGAGGAGCATCCGGTTATGCCGGTCTTCCTCAAAATGTCGGGGGACGTAACTACTCCGGCTCCAACTCTTTCTTCCTCCAACTCCAGACAGCTGCCATGGGTTATCAACTTCCGGTCTATCTCACCTTCAAGCAGGCGCAGAATCTCAAGGCGCATGTGCTGAAAGGCGAGAAGGCGTTTCCGGTGGTCTATTGGGATATGCTGGTCAGAGACCAACATGGACAACGTATCAGTGCAGAGGAATACCGTGCCATGAGTAAGGACGAGAAGCAAGGACTGGAAGCGATTCCGTTCATCAAAGCTTTTCCGGTCTATAATGTGGCGCAGACTAATCTGGCCGAAGTGCAACCCGAGCGGATGCAGAAGCTATTGGATAAGTTCAAAATGCCTGAGCTTCGCGATACGCAAGGCATGTACGAACATGCTGCTCTTGACCGCATGATTCAAACGCAAGGTTGGCTTTGTCCCATTCAGGCTGATAAGCGTGAGAATGGTGCTTACTATTCGCCCAGTAAAGATATTGTAGTACTTCCGATGAAGGCTCAATTTAATATTGGCAATAGTCCCGATGAAACCTATCGGGGCGGTATGGAGTACTATTCCACCATGCTGCACGAGATGACGCACTCCACCATGACTCCGGAACGACTGAATCGTGAGATTGGCGGTAAATTCGGTGATCCATTGTATGCCAAAGAGGAGTTGGTAGCTGAGTTGACTGCTGCAATGATTAGTCACTCCATGGGCTTTGACTCCAAGATAACCGATAACTCAGCAGCCTATCTGGATTCTTGGATTGGGGTACTGAAGAAGGAACCTAAGTTCATTGTGTCGGTGATGGCGGATGTCAACAAGGCTTCGGAACTAATCCTAGACCATGTAGATAAGCAACGCCTACAGCTGAACAAGCAACCGTACTTGGCCAAGAACGATCCGCTGGCACCTTTGGATGGTGTAGAACTACCTTTCAAGAATGCAGCGATTGTCAAGACTCGAAATGGAGACTATGGCATTCGTGCATCTTATGATGGCGTGGAGTTAGGTTTGAAAAAGGTATCGAAGGAAACGGCTCGAACTTACTTCCAGCTCACAGATATGAAGGACAAGAACGCTTTCTTGGTGATGACTGCCCAAAAGACTTACGGACCGGAACTGGCCACGATGCGTCAGACGCAGAAGGCCAGCGCAGGATTAAGAATCTAATATTCACCTTTTAATAGACGGCAGACTATGACTGATTACAAGATTAACTTTAGGGAGCTGAAATCTAAGGTAGGCATCGATGATGTGGCTTATGATTTGGGGTACAAGCTGAATAAGAAAGCCGGTGTGGGCCGCTATATTGAGCTGGTGTTGAGTGATGGTAGAACCAAAAGCGACACCATCATCATCAGTAATCCCAACAACAAAGCTGCTCAGACTTTCTTTCGCAGAGATGGCTCCAAAGGGGATGTAGTTACCCTCATCCGCAAGAATCTGAACGCATTCAACGTGTCCGGCAAAGACGAATGGCACCGCATCGCTAAAGTACTGGCCAGATTTGCCAACGCACCTGAACCTGATTATCATGAAGACCGGGAGTATGTCAGGTCTGCTAAAGTGGATGCCGTCTTTGACAGCGCCAGGTATGAGGTGAAACCGATTGATACGAATAAGCTACCTCCTTTGTTCGCTCAGCGAGGCTTATCCGCAGAAACAGTCCAAGCACTTTCTCCTTTTATCTCCTTGATACGAGATAAGAAGAATGAGAAGTTCGAGGGCTTCAACATTGGCTTTCCTTATACCCAAGGGGATGATACCACAGTCAAGGGTTACGAGATACGAGGCTATGGCGGTTATAAATCCAAAGCCGCAGGAAGTAATTCCAATTCTGCGGCATGGGTAGCCGACCTCTCAAGGGGTAATCACGATGCTGTCAAACAAGTTTTCTTCTGCGAATCCGCTTTCGATGCCATGGCTTTCTATCAACTAAATCGCTTGCAGCTCTCTACTGATATAGCCTTGGTGTCCTTGGGCGGAACTTTCTCTGATGGGCAGATAACAAACGTGATGCAGCGCTTTCCGCAAGCCAAAGCCTACGACTGTTTTGATAACGACTTAGCGGGACGTATCTATGGCCTTCGTATGTTGGCTTTATTGGAAGAGATACCGATGAAAATCAATAAAACCAACGAGGGGATTCTGGTGGAAGCCAAAGGAAAGGCATTCTCTTTGAGTCAGGACCGTTCATTGACTGCACAGTTGAGTGAACACTTACACATTCGTTACCGTATGGGACAACGGTTACCACCCAAGGCTTTCAAAGACTGGAACGATTGTCTGTTGAATAAGCCCGTGGAAGTGATAATGACTCCTCGTAAGGAAGAACGTGAACAAAAATTGGCAGAGCGTAGAAATGCCGGTCTCAAAATCTAACGAATATGGAAGCAATCTCAATTCATACAAAAGCAATGGCTCTGGTGGTTACATTAAGCTTTGCGTTTACTGGTACTCCTGTACTTGCCCAACAAACCGACCCAGCTCTAACTGCTGAGGTAGTGGCGCAAACGGTGGTGCTGAATGACATTCATCAGAAGCGCAAGAAGACGCAAGAGAGAATAATTGCAGCCGAAGCAGCCGTAAGCATCGCCCTCGATCGGGTACATCGGGTCGAAGACAAAATGCTGGAGTACCTATCCAATGCGCAAGGTGCCATGCAGAATCTGTATCAAATCAAGCGGGCAGGAGAGTTGGTCACAAAGGAGATACCGCAGAACATCTCTTTACTGACCAAGTCTGTAGGTGGCAACCTGAAAGGAACGGCCATTGCGGCCATCGTGTCCGATGAACTGACCGATGCCGCTACACAAATGGCGGCTCTCTACCCTTTCATGAAGCAGTTGGTGACTTCGGGTAGCTACAATGTGACGAACTCTGATGGCAATAAGGAGAAGCACAAGGTCAACCTGCTCAACTCTTCGGAACGCTATTATGTGGCCAATGAAGTGGTGACAAGGCTCGAAGCCATTAACACAGACCTCTTCATCTTGGCATGGCAAGTCCGTACCCTCTCTTGGAACGACCTTTGGTTCTCCCTTGACCCTGAAGGATGGGCTAACGTAATGTCTGGTAAGAACATCATTGGCGGCATCATCGCAGACTGGAACCAAGGGTACGTGCTGAAATGGTAAAAATCAAATCAAGAATCAAAAACATTAGAAAAATGGAAACAGAAAAGAAAACAATCGGTCGCTGCCCTTTGTGTGGCGGCAACGTAGTGAAGACCTGCAAGGGTTATCGCTGTGAGAATAACTTGGGTGAACAACCCACTTGTACCCTCAATATCAATAGCATCATCGGTAATCGGAAGATGGGTGATGAGGAAGTGACTGAACTCCTGGAGAAGCGTAGCATCCTCTTGGATGGCTTCGCTACCAAAGAAGGCAAAGCATTCCCTGCTGTACTGGAGCTGGCCAATGATGGGGCTATCAACATGCTGTACGTTATCGGCAAATGTCCCCATTGCGGTGGTGATGTCCGTGTCAGTTCGCGTGCCTTCAACTGTTCCAACTACAGCAACCAGTCAGCTCCCTGCACCTTCTCCATCTGGCGAAACATCGGTGGTCATCAGCTGACCTTAGCCGAAGCCAAGGAAATCTGTGAAAAGGAAATAACGAATTCAGAACTGGAGATGTATCGTGAGGATGGAGCCATCTATCGCAAACGTCTCGGCCTTTCTCCGGATAAACTTCAAATCGTGAAGATATGAGACCGGGTATGAAAATCGTGATCATCTTGGTCACAGCCGTTCTCTTTTGGGGCGGCATGTTAGTAGCTTGTGTCAGTTGTTCGGAAAAACCGAACGACTTGGCGGTAAAGGTAGCTGAAAAAGCCTTGATGGCTACCGTGGATCATCCGGAATCGGTCAAAATACTGGGTTTCAGCAAAGCAGATTCCGTCTTTGGCAAGAACTATGTGACCATGGAAGAGAGAATGGCACTCTCCGTAATGATGATGAAAATCAATGAGCAGGTGATGAAAACCACGAACAATTTCGAGGATTTCAATCCCGACAACAGGGAAATGAATGAGTTGGTGGAACGTCAAATGGAAGCCATGACTACACTTCGTGCCTTAGTGGCCTTTGGGGACATTCAACCGGAGGTACATGGACAGAAGAAACCGCAAGCTCCCTTCTCAGGTTGGAAGGTCAAGGTGGAAGTTGAAGCACCCAATGCTGAAGGGAAGCTGTGCCGTTCGGAACATTGGTTCATTCTCGATAAGTCTGCCCAATTCGTTGTCAAATCATTTGAAATTCCCTTGTTATGAGACTAAATCAAATCATCTTATCGCTGATGCTGGTGGTCTCACTTTGGGTAACTACCTCTTGTGAGTGCAACCATGACATCGTAACACCTTTTACTTCTTCCCTTCAAGTGGGGAATGTGGTGTGTGCCGATGGTACCGTGATTTCCGCTACAGATTTCAGTAACTCGGGCAAAGAACCGGTTGCCATCATATATCATGTGAACCAAAATTCTGAAATCAACTGCCTCGGTTATGCTGTTTACATCCACGATATGGCTCCTCAAACCTTTGCCGATAGTCTCGGTGTGGAACAGGAAACATCTGCTTCACTTACTGACGAGGATGGTAATGCAAATACTTACGCCTTATACCATTGCGAAGATGTTTCTTCTTCAATGGCCATCAAGGTCTTTGACATGTGGAGCTATGGCCAGTCGGCCTTCGTTCCTTCTATTCGCCAGTTGAGTTACCTCTTTCCAGTCAGATATGCTGTGAACGAACGAATAAAGGCTGTGGGTGGCGAGCCCATCAGTCTGGAGCCAGGCGACTGTTGGTTATGGTCATCTACCGAAGTGGAAGGTCAAACGGAAAACAAGGCTTGGTTGTTCTCCATGCAGTCTGGTACTTATCAGGAAACGCCAAAGAATCAGGCGCATCGGTTCAGACCGATAATCTCCATCTATCATGTGGAGTAGGCATAGACAAATCCATGCTGACAGAAGATGAGTCGCGTCATCAATCTGCAGCATGGATTTACTATAATACTACAATTCGGTCTATTCAGCGTCAAATACTTCGATGGCCACACATTTACGTCCTCGAAGTCCGACAAATCCCTTTGCCACCAATTCTGTTGCTTGGTCTTCTGCATCACTACCACTGACGGCTGTAATGCTCAAAGTCTCATGTTCATCCAATTCTGTAGTAATCTCCATTTCATAGTGGTGCATGATTTCGTGTCGATTATCTTCCAATGCTCGACTTGCCAAATCTGAAGTCCAATTGATCTTAGTGGCAGGTGCCTTACGCATATTCTTCAGCATTTTTACCTTTACAGCAGCATCAGACCCATCTGGATTGACTTTGCGAAAGCGCTTGCAACCACAAGAACAGCTCCATATCGGTGGCCGACGAGGTATATTATTACCACCCATGATGGCATCCTTTCGGTACTCCAGCACAAACTCAATCTCAGTCATGTCTCCTGTGCCATAGATTATATCTACCACCTGACTACCACAATCAGGACATTTTGAGGGTTTACGTGTTACATTGATGATACGTGGTTTCTTATTGTCTAACATAAGCGTTATAATTTCTCTTTGATATTCCAAGTGATACAATTCAAAGCGCCACCTTTCTCGACAACTTCAGAAGCTTCTATCTGTAGCACTTTACATTCAGGATAATAACTTTTGATTTGTTGAAGTGCTTGTTCATCTTCTTCTGCACCTAATCCTGGTATGAAAATCGTATCACCAATGCGCAAGAAGTTGATGTAAGCCCAGTTATTCTTATTAGGATACTCCACATGGTAGCTAAGTTTTTTCACTGTGAAGTATTTACTCAAGATTTCTTCAAACCTCTTTGCGTAATGAAAATCAAAATCATCGTAATTGGTCAGAAGAACTGTGTTGTCGTCGATAGCCTTAATGATTCCGTCTGCATGTCCATAATGTTCTTTTATATCCCATGGCAGCATGATAACATCACGATGGAAGATTGAACGAAGTTGTGCTCTAACTTCAGCAGGCTTTAGATGGCTATTTTCAACATAGACCTTTTCCGTCATAATGATGTATTTCCCTGCTTTCACCACATTGCCACCATCTATCACCAAATCCGTTTTATAAGTTTGTATGCCTAGCTCATTACATACAGAATCAACATCAGTAATGCTCTCTTTGTCTTCTTCACTCTTTTGCAGATAGTCTGGATTATAACAATACTGTACGAAGTGGTCATCATAAATTTGTATGGGCATGTAATCACGAGCCCATATATCATTGGTTGACTGCATTACTTGAAATACTATTCCATTATTTTGAAGCAAGGAGATAAAGCGCCCATAGAAATCTGGGCATTCGTCTTTTAGCCAAGAAGAGATATACACTTTATTGGTATCTGAGTCTACAATCTGTTTGCGCTTGAACTGCCATTTGCGTAAGTCTTGTACATACTTCTTGTCTTCTGTAGCTAATAGTTCCGGATAATCAGAAGTTTTCTTCTTTTCTCCATTGGTATCGAATAGAGCCACATTCTTACGAACATCTGCAGTAACTTCAACTGGCACATTGCCATCAACCCACTGTACGGAAATGCCTTCAAATACTGATGATTGCTGGTAAAGTGCTTCGTAAAGCATCGTTGAGCGGTCGTCATTCCTTCCGTCAATTTCAAACTCACGAATTAGCATAGAAGCTCGAATGGCATTATCTGGTGAGTCACCTTTTTCAAAGGCAATATCAATACCAGACACATGATTATGTAAAGTTCCGAAATCGAAAGCAGGCTTGGGATTATCTTTCATATTGCGGTGGTACACAATATAATCCTTAATTCCGTGTTCGGCCTCTTCATGATAATAGAACTCCACGCAGGTAGGGCGTACAAGAACGTTACCTTCTTTGCCTTTGACACAAAAGTGTCCGGCCAAAGTCGTTTGGGCTATTGCCGCAAATTCTGTGGGAGCTTCATAACTTCCGCTGATTATGTTTTGGTGAGAGGATTCACTTAGAGAAAAGCCTCTCAATCGTTGTTCAAGTTTGATCATAGCTAATACCTTTAATTGGAATAATTGATTTCAATCCGTAATCGGTCAATGGCAATTATAGGCGCTTTTATGCTATCATTTCTCCTTTTATTCATTGATTACAGGCAATTTAATTCCAACTTTATAAAACCTTACATATCCGCACACCTTTTCAAATTGAGGTTCCTTGTATCGAGTGAATGTGAAACGCTCTTCCTGCTCTTGGTCAGGATAGATTATCAGACATTTTATGGGTGGAGCTGTATTCTCATCAAGGCCCAGTTTGGTGTAGATGCTACTAAGCCGCGCATATCCACCAACTTCTCTTGCATCATCGATGGATATTCCTTTTGACGATTTATACCGAGGCTTATATTTCGCATCGATAATATAGGGCTCTGGCCATTCTGCAGGATTCAGCAAGTAGTCCAGCTCTTGATAGTATGCGTTTACATGATAACGAACCTCCCCCTTAACTGTGAAGACCTGACGCAGATGATGGAAAACATACAGTTCAAAGAGCTTACTCATATCAATCCAGAAGGGTGGTGTCTGAATCTCATGCTTACCAACAACTGTAATATCATAGCTATAGCGGCGTAGCAATAATTGTGCAAACTTTATTGCTTGGTTGTATTCCTTAAATACAGGATTGCCTTTATAGCTTTTAATAGACTTAACGCTAATCTCATCACTGACACTATCGAAGTATGGCGCAATCAAGCGAACTTTTTTCTTTAGGGGCTCTATATTGACTGCATTTTTGTAGATTTCAAGCTGCTTGCTGCAAAACCTAAGTGCCATTTTGAGAATTTGGTTCTCTGGAGAATCAATATCATAAACTTGATAGCGACAGACGTTATCTGTAATATTACCTCTCGAAAGGTTCTTACGGATATTCTTTCCTATAATAATTTTACCCTTAACCTTTTTAGCAAGGTTTTCTTCAACTGTGTAGTAACTTCGCTTTAATCCCTTTCTTACTATGCGATGCAAAATGCTCAGATATTCTGTAATGAGAAATATACTGAGTATGTCTTGCTGTTGACTTACCTTTATCGATGGTTTATCAAATCTGATTGTAATCAAGTCTGTTAGATGTTCAAAGTTCTCAGGTTCAAGAAGAGCATCATTGAGCATTCTCACATAGTCAACCTCAAAACCATTGTTCAGTTTGGGGCTTACTTGTACGGCAAGTTCGTTTTCACGAAGCCAGTCTATTCCTACAAAATAGGAACCGCTTGCAGCAATCTGTTCCGATTGACGTTTAAGCAATAGGCAAGGCGTTTTTTCCTCACGTCCCCTTTTGACAGTGTACACAACTTCTTCTCCATCCTCCAGATATGGGAGGATGAAGTCTGCATCTTGCCGAAGAAGTGGTGTATTCTCCAGTATTTGCTCTTGAAGTTGTATTATAGTCATTGCTCGATTGCTTTTTGGTATAAGTTATCAATAGTATCTTGTGCCTCTTCGGTAAGTACACCATCGCGCACATACTCCTGTAGTAGTGGAATGATGTCATAGAGAATACGATCACTTGTGATGTATTCTCCATTTTCCTCCATTATGAAATAACTTTGGCCAATCCACACATCTTCAGGTTTGTATTCTTCCGATAGAGTTTCAGCTGGTTCTAAAGTAAAGTTAGGATCCCATTCACTTGCTTCATAGTCCTCATAGTTGGAAATAAATAAAGCACTTACTTCTTTGAACAACTCTTCATCAAATCCTTCTACTTCACCCTCAAGAGAATAAGGCTTCCAGGGGATAAAGGCAAATCGTCTTCTGATGGCGTAGTCTAATGTCCCCAAAGAGCGGTCTGCCGTATTCATCGTGGCTATAATAAATACGTTGCTGGGAATCATAAACGACTTTTTCGAATACGGAAGCAACGCACTCTCAGCATTTTTGCTTCCCTTGCGTTTGTCTGCTTCCAGCAGCGTGATCAGTTCGCCAAATATCTTTGAAACGTTACCACGGTTAAGCTCGTCAATAACCATCACATAGGGCTTAGTATTGACCTCCATCGTGGTTGGCTTCTGATACTTATCTAAGAGCGCTTTCACATTATCTAAAGTGATGGAGTTCAAACGGTACACAGTACTTAATGTCATCGTCTTGCCATCATTCATCTCAACGATATTCTCATTGATACCTTTTAGAACCCAATTGACCTTCCTAACTCTCTTATAGTCGTGGTATGAATCAATAAATTCGTAATCACCAACAACGACACCAATGGCATCAATGGTAGTATTAGTATAACAGCTCATTACAATGTCACCAATCTTCATACTGTTCAGAAAGGCATCAAGGATACGTTTGCCTTCACCGTTGTAGATACTCCAATCGGTTTCATCAGAAATGACAGGGCCATAGTCATCCCATCCAATACGTATGTGTCCATTATCCATACATTCTTTGCGTACCGGATTATCACCAGTTCCACAAAGAGAAACCTTCCATACAACAGCATCGTCAGCTATACCAATGTGCTTATCTTTCACGATAGGACGTGCAGCTTCCTCACAGAGTTGTTTGAAAATGCCGGATTCTATTTCATAGGTCACCTGATTGTTGTCTGCTATAGGCTTTAATCCTTCAATCCAGTCTTCATAATCCATTGATTGGTGGAACGTCGTAAATGCAATGCGCTTATCATGCTTTAATTGGTTATAGCGTTTCATTAAATCTTCTCTTGAAGAGCAGTCAAAATCAGGATCACAAAGCCTTACGGCAATTTCAGGAACATCATAAGTTTTGCCCGTGCCAGGAGCGCCATACATTACGATATTCTTTCGTCTGCTGAGAATGCGTACAACATCGTCATACCATGTGTGATTGGTATCTCTGTCTGTTGTATGCTCACCTTCATTTGCGTTTGCAGAAAGTTCATAGAATGCTTTTTCCTTGATTTCTTTAGAAGCAATCTTTTCCTTGATACCCTTTAACAAGCTCATATACGTTTTGTAGTCTGGTACTCTCTTGGGTAAATCAATACCATATTGCTTCTTGAGATAATCTCTGTTAGTACTATCAAAAGCGAGGAAATCGTTCGGACGAATCCAAAACAATGCCATTGTGACATTAACATTGATAATGAATTGACTTACAACTGCATTGTATTCATCCTCAAAACCTTCATTCTTTACCACCTTCTCAAATAGCGCCCAAAGGCTCTCGATGTCATTGGCTTTTCTTTTGCTTCTAAAGCCAAAGAAATGAGATTTTTGATTGTTGAGCACAGGAATACCTCTGAAGTCTTTCGGTACTTCAGCTTTTATACCTAGTAGTGTTTTAAACACTTCGGTCGTATGAATTCTGTTTTGAGATTTGATGCCTCTATTGAAGAGTCCAAATGTAGTGAAAGGGTCTATGTCCGAACAGAGATCGTCATAACCATCCTCATCATGCAGATAGCCGGCAAGAAGTTCCTCTCGTCGGTCATAAATCAACTTCAGCAACGACTTTCTGTCATTACGAAAGGGCAAGAGCTTTTCTGCGAACTCTTGATAGTATGGTATCCATGTATAGTTCATATCATTATTGAGATTATGGTTCTTATTATATGTAAGTTTGAATGTTATTTTCTAATAGCTAGATGGCCGACGAGTTGTTAACGAAATTTTCGTAGCTGTGTTATACGATTAGCACCCGAACAACATCACCAGGAAGAAGATGACTATACACAAGCAACCTATTGATAGGCATGTATATTTATAGATGGTATAGAAGCGAGGGTGTTTGTAAAGCCACGTATTATAATCTTGTACCCATTTACTGCAATCCTCATCAGTACGAAAAAATATATCTGGATGAACGCCTTGCTCAGCTGCAAGTTTTAGAATTGATTCCTTTGAATTTCTAATTTGGTGTGCTTCATTACCTTTCATCATACCATTCTTGTCCCACTTTGGTTTTCGGCTTTCGGTTCGTCGTCTATTCTGAGCTTCAATCCGAGCAGCAAGGGCATTAATCTTTTCCGTTTCTCGCTCGGCTTCAGCATCCAGTTGTCGTTGGGTCAGCCTTTTGTGAGTCCTTGGGCAATAGTATGTATCGGAATTCGGGTCATAGACATATTCATCGGTACTAGATTCCACAGGAATATAGTCATCAGCATATATGCCATAATCCGCATCTGTTGGAAGTTCGTCACCATGTATATAGTGCCATTCAGCCCAACTCTCATAACCGGGAGGTGGATCACCCTTATATTCGCCTTCAAGTCCCTGTTCATGATAGTCTTGATAATCGCGATAGTTATCTTCGTCGTAATAGTTGCTCATATGATAATTAGATTTTGGAAGCAATATGCTTTCTGTACAAATCAAGATTTGTCTGTCCAAGCACATTGTTAATATGATTCAGACGCTGACGTTGAGTGATTGAAACATCTTGAAAGTCATTATCTTCCTTCATATAGATGTTGCCCTGACCAGTTACAGGAAGGTATTCATCCCAATAGACAGGAACACGGTGTGAGCGTCCATCGCCACCCCATTTGCTGATGTAGGTTAATCTTTGAACAGAGCGATAACCATAAGCATGTACGGTAATGGTAGAGCTATCATCTCTACCTTGAGTTTGTTCTGTTTTGAGGATGCAATCAGTCACACAACTTGGATGCTTGAAATGATCTTGTCCCCAAAAGTTAGCCAAGGCCTCATGTTCCCAAAATGAACTGTGACGTTGCATGTCACGGCCATATATATCGCTCAAAGGCCGTATCTGCTGGTATATGGGCACACACAGCAGAGGAGCTAAGCTGAAATAGATGGCACGAAAATATCTGGCGTTAATCGTATAGAAGTCGGCCTTGGCCTTATCATAATCGAAATGCCGATATTGATCAGGGTTCATGTCTAGATTCAACTCTTGCATGTGATTTGGAGTGATGGTGTTAATCATCTTATTCTTATCAAAGTCAAAATCATCACCATAGCCAGCTTCTCTATCCTCCAATAGCTTGAGCATACTCTCTTGAGCCAAGGGCGTAAACAGAAGGGCGAACTGCTGATTGTTGTTACGATTACTTGTATTAAAGGCTACTTCAAACTCTTCATTGGTCATCATAGCAAAATCTGCATTTGTTAGGTTTCGTGCCTTCCTACGCAGTGAATGCTTTTTCCATTTAAAAGACAGCGAATCTTCCTTTCCAGCTAATCCGCTTTGCTTCCGATAGAATATTAAATCAGGAGCAGCTGTATTGCCATAGATTAAGCGCGTCTTCTCAAAATACTCTGGATAAGGGGCGGTGACGCTTGCGGTCAGAACCTCAGAGTGACGCACAGTATGATACTTCCCATCAGCACCACGCTCACGTCTAGTCCATGTGATAGTCTTCGAACCATAGTAAGTTTTGGAACCCATTTCCATCTTCCTCGTTCTGCATATCACAAACGGATTGCCATTAATTAAGCCTGAATGAGAATATACCACAGAGCGTTCGGCATTGAAAGAGTCATCCCAATTATAGGTCATCTTTAAATCAGCCAGACGTTGCGTAGTGAAATAGGGGTCAAACTCTAAGCGAGGTACAGTTTTAGTCATCATGCGGGTGAGCACATCCCAATCATACAACCGATTGAGTGGGGCCATCTGTTCCCAAGCTTCATTTTTCAGTTGCTCAGCTTTTGAAGCCAAATCATCACGCTCAGCTTTCAGCTTCTTTAATCGAGGATGCACACTCACAAAAAGAAATATGGTGGCCACCAGTGCAGCTATCGCTATACAAACAAGAACTTGTGATTCCAGCTCTTGATGAAAGAAGAGAGCCGCAACAACACCAGCCGCTACGCCCAACCATAAGAGTACAGACAGAGCTGTCCACCAGCCAATACACGTTTTTACAGAAGACAGTACATCTTCAGTTGCATATAGCTGGCGGCAAGTCTCATGATTTGCCTCAATGTTCACATTCGCCTCTGCTGCTAATTCAGCAAACGTCTCTTCTGAAACAACCTTGAAGCGGTCACGAAACACATTGATGTACTCTGTTAGTGGGTCGTAGATGTCTTTCAACATAGCTTTCTACTTAAAAGAACTTACTTCTGGCCATCTCACGAGTCTCCACCGAAGCTGTAAATGGTATGCGCGTAGTGTAACCCTGTCGAGCTGCTACAATCATTTTGGTTGGCCAAGCGAAGATGTCAGTATTCCATTGTGTCACACGACTGTTATAAACGGTGCGTGCAGCAGTTATCTCACGCTGAAGGTAACTGTTCTGCTGCATAGCATCAGCAATCGCATTATGAGCTTTCAACTCAGGGTATGCTTCTACTTGAGGAAAGAGATGAGCACAAACAGAATTGATTTGTTGGCTCCTTTCATTACGATTCTCAGCATTGATGCTACCACCGCCACGAAGCGCTGCTACGGCTTTCATCACATCTTTGTCCAAGTCGATAGCGCGTTCTACAAGTCCTACCACGTTCTGAAGAATTTGTACACGCTGTTCCAAGAAGTTGTCGATGTTAGAAGCTTCCGCCTGAATGCGTTGCTCAAGCTGTTGGAAATAGTTGCGAGCTGAGATTTTCATGAAGATAAAAATCACCCCTGGCAAGATGCCAGCCAAACAACCAACAACACCTACCAGCAATGCATTTTCAAGTGTAGCACCCATGATGAGTACATACAACAATACCAGCACGGGAATAGTTACCCAAAGTGCGATTTCAAAAATCGTAGAACCGATGCCAATCTTCACGGGAAGTTGACGATCGATTACGTGGATGTCACGGCCATTATCATTGACCGGCCTAGTCACTTCATCTAATAAATTTGCCATATTCGTATCAAAATTTAGTTATAAAATAATTATAGGAACATTAATCTGCATATATTTCCGTCATGCGACGAAGCATCTCCTTCATCTTATCACGCAGAGAAAGAGGCTGAACGACTTCAATTCCATCACCAAAAGAACGCAGGAGAGACATCAGCTCATAGTTTTCTTGCACTTTGAGCGTTATCTTCCATCTGCCATCTTCAAGAGGTTCTGGACGAGTGCTTTGTGACTCATGTAAAGGCTTGGTTACAATATATCCTAATGCTTTATCTGTCACATGAAGAACAACATCCTCAACAGGAGAATTTGTTACTGAAACACCCACCACATCACCGAAATATTCCTCAAAGCTGAAATCATCATCCAAAGGAACAAATGTGTCAGCGAGTTCAGTGATATTGACGATACGGTCAATAGCGTAATTCGACAAGTAAGTATAACCCTCACGTCTAGCAATCAAGAACCAGCGGTTGTTGTATTGCTTCAAATAGTAAGGACTAACTTTGACGATTCTATCCTCTTTGCCAAAAGGTTGATATTCAAGTTCAATCACTCGATGATTGACAATCAGATCAAATAGAGGCTGATACCATTTCATTCCCTTTAAGTAAGGATTATGCTGGAAACTAACTACAGACTCTGTGTTTTTACCTAACTTGCTGGTTGTGTAAAGACAAGTCTCTACGTTATTCAGCCATTCAAACTGAGGCACACCGTCAAATCGCTTCAGCAGCATCAGTGCATCATGAATCATATCAATTTCCTCTTGCTTAATCGGCTGATCCTTGATAGTCTTAGAGTCATAAGCATAGCGATAGTAGGTCTTACGACCATCTTTCACTTTCTCAATCGTCACTCCAAATCCCATAGGATCTTCCATAAAATTCAGGTCATCGTAAACTTGTCTGCGACCGACACCTTCTGCTCCCTTTGTACCACGGCTGCCATTAACATCAGCCAATGCCTCATTACAAGCATCAATCAAGTCCTGCATATAAAACCGCTTCTGGCGGTTCTGTAAGCATCTGTCAAGGGCCTGATACCTTATCATTGCATTCTTATTGATGGGCATAATCTTTCTTGTTTTTAAATTATAGGACAAAATAAAGTTCCATCTGTGCAGTCTTTGTGCACAGATGAAACAAAACCATTAAATATCTTCCACACTCACATCAAACTTGATGTCTTGTGCTCGTTCCAAGGCAATGTTATCATTGGTATCTGTATTATCCAATGTGTAGAACTTATTGTGAACTTCCTTACCATGTTGCAGATTCCAGCCATTAGCGAAGCCTCCATCAGGATAGATGTGCAATCGTTTGTTTCCACATTCGAATGAAAGAACACGCCAATGAGTGAGACTCCTTTCTTTACGCGATTCAATGGGAACAAGTTCGCCGTGGACACCAACATTATGCTCCATATCAGCCAACCAACCTTCGCACAAATCACCCAGACGCATATCGCGTTCCGATGAATTTTTCAAATTGGCCATAATACTTGCCTTATAGCAATTATCCTCAAATCGCTCAACCAAGAACTCTAATTCGAATTCTTTGCCAATTTGCTTTATCAGATGGCCTATTGTTTGTAGCGTAAGCACCATGCCCATGACACTTTTCAAATGTTCATCTTGATAGCTGATGTGTATTTTTCCGCCATTGCTTTTGCAATAATCTACAAAACCATTGATGATGTTGCCTGAGTGGTTTTGAATGACTTCACCCAGTTCTTTGGTCTTAACCAACTGCGTATCATGACCGCTCAAGATGAATACCTTGGTCGAATCTTTGTAAGAGCAATCAATCGATTTGGCATGAAGCAATATATTCTCAACTCTTGCACAATAGAGCGTCTTATTACCCCACGCATCATCTAATGTCGCATTTTCAGCATTATTGGTGAAATACAGGTTTCCATCAATATAGGCAATGGGATAGACCGACTTATCTCCATACGGAGAGTCCATCATGACTACATCCTTAGCCCATCCACTCTTGATAGAACGCACCATATCCAATATAGGTTCGGGCATGGCATCATGATTCGTACGAACTACACAAACAGTGGTCATACCTTGATGGGTATTAAAGTAATGTAGATAATGCGTGCGCCAACCGTGTTCCGAGTCGTTATAGTTCCAATGAGCATAGCTGTCGTTTACGAACAAGATAGATTCACCAGAAGACGCTGCAAAGGCTCTCTCCAGATTCACGATATCCGTTTCAGTCGCATCTTTAGATACGAACGCGATTTCCTCAGGCGTCTCACCTCGTGAAACTTCCTCTTCCTCAATCCAGTCTAATGCAGCATCAATATCCACGTACTTCATGAAGCGAAGCGTGAATTTATCGAGTAGCATATCCTTTGAGTTGCGTTCCTTGGCATGAAGTAATATCTGCTTGGAGGCGGTAATAACATCCTTCATAAGGGGTACGCTTGCCATCTGATTGGCATAACCTGCACCACCTGGATTCGTATCGAACAAGCAGAGATGACCGTTGGGCATCACAGCAAAATCAATAGCGCCTCTTTCTTTACCTAAGATATCAAGTAAGGATTGAGTAAACACGATACCCAGTGTGAAGAGTAAATTATCTTCAGAACGACTATTCATCCAACGCTTGGCACCTTTATGTCGAATGCGAATCTCTGCGTAGTCTGTTTGAACCAAATCTCCGATAATTACATTACGACGGATGCAATCCTTATTATTTGACCCACTGCAGGCTGAATGCAATTCCTTACCGGTTATCGCATGATGATAACGGGGACGACCTTCTGTTTTTGGCTTCAGGGTATTCATATCATCAGGTAGTTTGTCTAATACACTTGGCCCATCGGCAACACCTGTCTCCAGCGTCATGCGGCCACAGCGACTACAGAAGCAGTAACCATAGCCTAATCCTTCGTTGTAGTAAAGAATTTTGGCGTTACCGGTTTCTCTGTTGCTTCTAACAGAGAAGAGGTGTGGCTCAGTCACGTTATTGTCCCAATCAGTAGTATCTAACAGTTGTGCACTTACGCGAGTGAAACTATTGGTCTCCATGATACGCGTTTTTCCGTCGTTCATGTCCGGCACAAAGCCTACAGGTTGTACCAATTCTACCGATTCTTTGTCATTCACATCCCAACGAATCTTACCATCAAGAGAAGGATCATCAATCACACATTTATCAGAATTACGGAATATCTGTTTAAAGGCTCGTACTCCTTGATACATATTAGTGAACTGAATGCCACGCACTACATAGGCTACTCCATCCACCACAATGTTATTACCGGGTGCATATTGCGCAATGGCATCGCGCAGACCATACGATGGGTTGGAAGAAGTGGCAGGTGTAGAGAAATCAATCTGTCCACTGTCACTCAAATCCAAGGTAAGCACATTTACAGGCATATTCGCATTGGGTGTGAAGCGGCTGGTTGCCCAGTAATTGAGCAATCGTTCATTCAGCACCTCCATGTATTGCATCTTCAACAGGTTGCGGAACTTGGGGTACTTCTTTGCGTTGGAGTTATTGAAAGCAATGCAGTAATCTTCCAGTCGGTTATTCAACTCAGCATAACAGCGTTCATTGTTCTCTCTGGCTTTGCTGATTACGAAGTCGGGATGTCCTTCAAAGAGAGTACCTTTCAAAAGCTGGTTCAGTTCGTCACGTACAGTTTCGTCCAAAGCCTGGCTACACATCAAGTTGAATCTGGCATACATGGTACCAGTCTCGTCACCCAACTTGGCGGTTGGTTCCTGTGTGCTATTGGTTGCGGGATCCACCACTACCGTCTTCTTATCCTCACGAATGAAGATGAAGTTCGTGTAGTAGTTCAATACCTTTTGAGTCAGTTTACCACCCTCATCACCATCTTTGAACACGCCAAAGGCTCTTACCAGGTATGAATTGACATGACGCTGTACCACCTGCGGACTCATCAGGTCCACCATGGGTACTTGTACCGGTCGATTGATGATATTCTCCAACGGATTGAACAAAGTACGCAAACCGATGGCATCACTTCCACAGAGCGTAATGCAGACACTGCAAACCTTATTATTACGTCCGCTTCGACCCGCACGCTGTTTATAATTAGATGGTTGTGGTGGCACACTACTCAGCATGACAACCTCCAAGTTACCCAAGTCCACACCCATTTCCATAGTTGTAGAACAAGCCAAGATGTTAATGGCATGATCCTTGAATTCCGACTGCAAGGAACGAGATACTTCCTTATCTACTTGTGCCGTATGCTCAGCTTGAATGAAGAGATTAGGTACTTGGTGAATTTCAGTCAGGCGATTACCAAATACACCTTCTTTACCCCAAATGTGATGGTTCCACAAGAGTGAGCGATGCGTTTCTGCCCAAGCTTCTACCTTTTCAATAGTTACCTCTTCGGATGTTCCTTCATAATATGGATACACCTCCCAAACTTCATGTAAGTCGTTAGACAATTCTACAACCTCGTTTCCAATCAGATAAGGAGCAAATCCCTTGAAATAATTCTCGATGGGGCGGAGACATACCGTATGACGTGTAGATGAATCTGAGTTTGTATCGCACAGATAAACATCCTCATAGAGCTTGAAGCAGAGGTTAGCCAAATTGAAACGAGTGGCTTCGTTGCTATCACGTTCAAACTGTTGGTTGGAGCTATTCCAGTGAACAGATTCCTCCAATAGATGATTCTTAGGAGCATTTACATCCTCCCACAAAGCATCTACCACGGCTGCCAATTGGTTGAAATATTGACGATACACGTCACCCGTCTTCAATTCAGGTTTCTCGCGTTTTATCAAGCCACACAGATAGCGAACGATACGTGAATGAGAAGGCTTGCCGACTTCTACCACAGGTTTCTTGATAGGACGACGGCGAGGTTTTTCTGTCGCAAATCGTTCACAAGCAAAGATGTCTATCGGATTGGTATTAGAAAGCTTCAAAAACAAAGACTGGTTAGAACGCACCGTATAATCCATAAAGATTTGCAATAAGTGATGCCAATCTTCTTGAGAAATACGGTTGGATTCTATGTCCAGCACTTGATTGAATGCTTCAACTGCTTCTGGTAATGCGATGTCCTGCAACTGTGGGTAATGGGTATGGAATAATCCCATAGTTTCAGGAGCTGCAGCCGATGCAGGTCGGGTAGATAGATACATCACCATCAGAGAGTGAACATACTTCTCCAACACTCCCTTAGGGATATTGCCATCCTGACCCAGCTCATCACTATCACCAGAACGCTTCACAAACTGCCTACAGAACACCGTGCAATATTTACTCTTCATAAGTAAATCAGCAATTTCCTGCCAAGTGAAATATTTTTTCATTTGGGCTTTCAGAGCTTGTATTTTTTTGCTTGCTTCAGCCAATTGATCAGTATCACCTTTCAAGGCCAAAGCAACTAATTCAGCAGATACTTTATCGATTTCTTGCTGTACCGTTCCACTCTCTGCCTTTTGCTTTGACAGTGCATGGAAGATTGTACTATAGACCCACAGCCGTTCTTGTTCCAAATTTTGTTTCAAAGTTGCTTTGGCCGCCAACTGTCGGCTATCCGCAAAGCTGATAAACTGCTGACCATCATGCAGCATTATCTTGGCAGGGTCCTTTGATGAACCTTTTTCCAACTGATTCAAAACAGAAGGAGCCATCTGGCGAGAGATAAAGTCGGCTGAAGTTCGAAACTTCTGGAGATAAGCACTCTCCATCTCTTCAGTCGCATCGGCTGTTACTTCCTCTTCATTATTTTTCTTATGAGCCAGCTTACTATTACAATATGGGCAACTACACTGAGTATTCACTACCAAATGCCAAGCGCCACTTCCTGCACTGGCGGGCACTAACTTCTTGCCCTCCACCATCATAGAGGTATTGTTGTCACCAGTAGCAATATCATCTTTGGCCAGACCGATAATGCCATATTTCTGTACTGCATCCTCTTCATCCTCTTCGAGGTCGAACATATCGCTATCATCCCGTTCAAGCGGTTGATAGGTACCATTCTCTTCTCCGGGTGAGGTATTGATTTTGGCAATAGCCACATATTCGCCACAGTGTTTGCAGCGACTCAGCTCCAGCAGAGGTTGCTCCTCATTGGCATCTTCGCTTGTATTCTTGGTGTAGATTTTGAAAGCACCATCCTCGTGTTCAGTCAGTCGGACGAATAGGCCATTATTGGGTACACGATAGAAATAGTGGACTTTGGCCTTCATCAAGGGTAGTCCATTGCTGCCCATAGGAACTTTGGCGCACATTTCATCCAACAGGGCTAACTTCTCTTCGATGGTCTGATCCGACTGAGGATAGAGTTCATTCAGACTTACGTAATCGCGCTGGAATATTTTACGCCAACGGTCTTCGTCTTCACCTTGTGGAATCTCATTTTCGCCTACACGATTGCCGCCAATGGCCTTTACTTGTTGTTGCGACACCCCTGTGATGCCGGCAATAAACTCACGCAACTGCTGTTCTTCCTTCTTTGGATCAGAACCATTGCCAAAGGTGGCTGATGAGGTGGCAAAACGAATATCTTCCGCCTTGACTCCAAAGGCCAACAATACACGGCGCAGGAGCATGGCCAGTTCGGCTGCACCGGCTCCGGTATAGGTATGCGTTTCGTCAATGGCAATCCAGCGCAAACTCTTCAATTCAGGATTAGTGAGCTTGGCATCTGTACCACGAAGCAAGATATATTCCAACATCGTAGGATTGGTGAGCAGAATGTTGGGAGGATTCTTACGTACAGCATCACGGGTATAGACCATGTGCTCGAACTTATAGGTCTTCGTCTTCTCGTCCCAACCTCTGATTTGGCGAATGCGCTTGCGCAGATTGTCTGCGGCCTTGGAGTGATCGGTACTTTTGGGCTCATACTCAGGTAAGTCACCATTATAGACCGTATAGGTAAGATTGGTTCCTGCGAGCAGCTTCTCCAAACGTTCCTTCTGGTCCTCCATCAGGGCATTGAGCGGATAGAGGAAGAGCGCTTGAATTTGACTGGAAGAAATTTCCAATCGATTCTTTTGTTCGTCAATCAAGTCTTTTACGAGAGGCATCATAAAGCACTCTGTCTTACCCGAACCGGTACCTGTAGTCACACAGATGGACATGGGATGGCCGTTAGCATCCTTCTCCTCAAGGAGTGCATGCCAACATTGATATTGGTGTTCAAAAGGCGAATAATACACACCCTTAGGCAAGCTCTTCTCCCATAAGTCACCCACCAAACTTTCTGCCGTTTTGGCTGGCACAGAATGAACGGATTCGTAGGAGTTCATGCATTGCACCAGAGGCACGGCATCATCTGGTGCAAAAATGTCCTTGATGACGTCTCGAAGCCTTTCCGCATATTTGCGTTGGCTATCATTGCCGGATTCACCGCACCACATCGAACGAAGCGCCCGTTCTACAGCTTCGCGATTGTCCTTATATAATTTTGCAAACTTCATACTTATGATGTTATATGTTATTATCTACTTGAATATACTCACAGGGGATGGCATCCCATCGGAATTCTTCCGCAAACCGTGCGATGCAATCTTTATCATTTTGAGTTAGCTCCCCATTCCTGAAACAGAGCAAAGGTCGTAATACCTTTTCGTTCCATTCATGGAGTTGCCTCTTTTTATCCGCATAACCTATATCTCTGAGTGGCGAGAAGATCTCGAAATAGAGATTGTATTGGGCAGCGATTAAGAAGCAATTCAATTCAATATTCTCAATCTTCTTTTTCTTAGCCCAAGGATCAGGTTTGCCAATCTTAGGAAAGATATTCGTCAGACTTTCAGTAGGAGCCCTCAAGTCTTGAAACAAGATTTCTCCCTTTCCGATGCAATGTACTTCGTTATAATTGACTGCCTTTGGTGGTTCATTCTTATAGAGGTTACACAGGTAGAACTGTAGGTCCTGCTTGTCAAAACTTTGTGCGTCCGTTTCTTGTTTGGTACCCACGCAGACAGATAGCCAATCGGGAGCTTTCTCGTCAAGCTCTTGAGCTGACCAAAGCTTTCCATCACGCCAACAGCCTAATGCCGAATTGTTATTGTCGCCCATCAACGGATAGATAGACGATAGATAGCTGCAATCATAATGATAATACCCATGCATACCGAAATCTGCAATAGCAAGGCGATGCTTGAGGATGTAAGGAATCGTAAGTCCATCTTCCTTATTGGCATAGGTAAGTACCTGGCCATCTATGTAAACCTCTTTCACATCAGTAGGTCGATATACGTTCAGTGTCACGTCACCAATTTCCAGCTCCACAGTGGGGGCAAGGGGTTGCTTATCCAGAGAGATGGTATCCTGATAAGTAGATAATTGTCCTTCCTCATTAAGGTAGCAGATGGTTTGATGCTGCAAGTCACGGACGATAGGGCCCTGTAAGTGAGCCATTCGTTCGGTACAATACTTGCCTTTTATTTGTACTCGAATCGTAATCAGACCCATGGGCGGCTCATCATCCTCCGTCCAAAGCACATATCTTCCATTTTCACCCTTGAACTCTACTTCATCAGCAACCTCATCCGTCATGGGTTCTTCGTCGCTTTCTTTTGTGTCGAAGTGGCAGATGCGTACATCATGCTTGCCAAAGATGAGGGGAAAGAGTTCTTCTATGTCACCCTCTTCTTCGTCATGAACCATGACACGCACCAGACCGCCATCTTGATAACAGATCGTATCTTTATAGAGGTGCGCAAAGATTTGGTCGTAACCCATGTGATTGTACAGCACATGCTCTTGGCCTCTTGAATCAGTCAGGATAATCGAACTCTGTATATAGTTCCAACTCCAAACATCACTCATTGCTGTTCCTTTACCATGAAAAGCTTTACAATCATCTGCCTCTTGATTGGCCAAGCAGCGGGCACTATAGATGACAGCTGTTTGATGCTGGGCACTCTTCATGCTCGACCAATCATCTTTCCATGCATCTATGCGCCAAAGTTGCAACCACTCAAAGACCTCTTCACGTTGAATAAAGCATTCTTGATGGTTATCATCGAAGGCAATGATTTCAAGATGAGTAAACTCTTCGGTTGGGATGCTATTGCTGACGGCATATTTATCTATGCCCCAGCTCAAGAAGCCATAGCCATTGTTGGTATTACAATAACTGATGAGTGGTTTCTTGCGGTCAATATCCTGTACGACTTTCGTTTTATCGTACCAGCGGAGTCCGAAGTGGAGCCATTTGATCTGTTCAGGATGAACCAACCCCCAACTCTGCAGTCGCTCGTAACGAAGATACTGATACAGTACGCCTCCCGTTTCTTCGGGCTTTAACCATACACGCAACTTACGTTGCATAGTGGTAGCAGCAGGGTCATAATGTACCAACCACTCGATGCGAAACTTTGATCGAAGCACTTCATCGTTTGCACACCGAATAGCGGTCAGCAGTCGAGTCATATCAGCATCTGAATCCTCATAATTACCTCTGAGTATATCATTGAGGAAGACGTGCAGGCTATGTCCCTGGCGGATAGATTGCTGAAAAGCAATGGCTCTACCAGCATCATTCAATTCCTCTAAGTTGCACTCTTCTCCATAATAGATGCGGCACAACATCTTAAGGAATCGATTATGGTCGCCACGCGCCAATTCATGCTGAATAGCCAAACCTCCCAGTACATAGATAGAGTATTTCCACAAACTTATACCATTGTCAGTTTTATAGACATACTTATCCCTGGAAATACCGGATAGTTCCCATAATTGTTTCAGTTCACCGCTTCCAATCTTAGCAACAAAAGATGTCTCTTGTTTGTTGCCACAATACACACGCTTGTACCATTCAGCCAAATAGACAATCATCACAAGGGAGAGATCTTCCGTCATCATTCCGCGCAAACTTCCGCTATGATGAGTCACCACTTCGTAGATACAGCTGTCAAGCTGTGCAAACTCTTCATGAGTGAGGTGCAAACGCCAGACATAAGGCTCGTTGACATCAAATGAGGCCAATCGCTTTTGTCTAAACTCCAATAGAGCTTCTATGTTATCTATCTTTCCCATAGGCTATTTTTGTTTAGATTATTGCTGGTGAAGAATGGCCTTCAATTCCTCCGGAGTGAGCACTCTACCATTCTTTCCTCGATGAATCATGCTGTGGCAGTTACTACATAAGGGAATAAGACCCGTTTTGGGGTCCAATACATGCTCACCATCGGTTTCTGCAATAGGGTTGATGTGATGAACCTCGATGTAGTTCTTACCGAGTTTGCCATATACAGCTTCGAAGTTCATTCCGCACACTTGACAAGTATAGCCATAGTGCTTCAAGCACAGCTGACGAAGCGCTTGGTTTCGTTCGTGCTTAGTCAGACTAACCTGATGGAGTTTTCCTTCTGTGAGTGCGGCTTCTTCTACAGGCAGCAAAGGGTCTTGACATGCTTTTGCTTCGCCTGCCATAAGCTTCACCTTTTCTTTTCCCTTGAAGATAGCCGATTGCAGAAATGCTGCATAGTATTTCAATGCCATAGAATATCGGCCTTCACATGCTTCGTTCTCAGCTTTAGCCTCAGGTTTGGTATTTACTTTGTTGCGTAAGTCTTGATACAAAGCAGCATCCGTCTTTGCATAAAGTTTCCCAAAGTGAGGAATGAAATAGGTTCGTATATAGTCCACCAGTTGGGTCTCTGCAAAATGTACCAGCGCTTCCCGTTCTTCTACGGAAAACGTACGCACATTCTTCTCCAGATAGAGTAGAAACTTCTGATGGATAGATTCATATTGTGTCATAAGCACGAGTCAAATTTATTTCCAAGCATCATAGTCATCGCCGTAGCTAAAACCACCGTATGCTTTGCCATATTCGTATTTATTTACAACGTGTCCGCCTTCTTCCTCTGCACCTCGGATATTCTCAAAGATGTCCTGGAAAGGTTCGCAACTAATGTTATCGTCAGCCACACTGATAGAGAGTCCATAAGCTGTCGATAAAATGGGACATAGACCTAATGCTTTGATGGTACTTAGTTCTTGAATAGACTTAGTGCGCCATTCCTTTTCCGAAATATGGATGACGTCTTTGAAGCCCCCATAACCTCGACGTAGAATGGTAAATGTACTACCACCACCTGTATAGATGATGGGACGTGATTTCAAAGCATCCATCAGTCTTTCCATACGCAGATTGCATTGTTTCTTAAACTCCCTTTGAAGTTTACCAATCAATGCCACGCACACTTGGTTGATGTTGTTGGAGAAATCGCTTCGTTTGTTTTTGAGAATTTCACTGACATCCTGAACATTTGAATCCAATCTATCCGGATCCATTTCATCAGGGCTTGTCAGAAAGTTCAATCCCATGTTGATGGAGTTGAAATCATAGACTACGGGACGATATTGTTTCGTCTTTGGATCTTTCTTAATGGTGAAGAAAGAGATGTCTGTAGTACCACCACCTATATCCACCATCAACGACATGCCATTGGCAATCTTGGAGGAGGAGATAAGCGGCATCAAGCAGGCGTAAGCCTCAGGAAATACCAGCATACCATAATTATCCTTCAATTCTTTGGAATAGATAGCCACTTCGGTCTTTTCCTTCAGTTGATTCAATGTGCAAGCCAAGAAAGCTTCTTTATCGTTTTCAAAGACATCTTCCACCAACGTATAAGCGCTGGCCAATATGACAGCGGCCAACTGCTTCTGATGGGTCAGTCGAGCGCCATCAGTGGGAACCCCCATTTGAATCGCAAAGTCTTGTCCATACATTTCTTCCAGATCGAAAAGGATGAAAGCGATATACCAGATGGAATAGTAGATGGCTTCATTTTGCGTTTGTCCATTGTTGATGCTCGTAAAGGTAGCTTGCTTGAAGTAGCGTATCAGCTTCTTTTTCTTCCCTTTAGGTACGTAACCATATTTCAAACGATTTTGTCCATCTATCATGATGATAGAGGGCAAGGTGTATTGAAGTTTGCCTTCGGTATCGGCAAATTTGAAGAAGGAGTAACTGAGTTCCACTCCGTTCTTTTCTTCTACACACACCTTGGTCTGGTGTGTTCCGAAATCTAATCCAACTGTTATCATGGTCTTCACTTTTTTCTTAGATGATGGTTATTAAATTCAAAGATAGCAATTTATCTTCGATGGATAATTGTGGGTCTTCATTGATCAACGAAAGGCGTTCATCACGCTCACGTTGCAACTGGGCTATATTGGCTTTGGCCAGACGGATAGCACCTTGACGATTGCGATGCTCCTTCTCGTCCAAGCCAAATTCCAACAGACCTTCCCAAGTACGAATGTTAGACTCGTGGTTGGCAATACGAGAGGTGTAGTATTCCTTCGTCTGTTGTTCATTGCGCTTGCGGTCACTTTCCACTTGGCGATTGGCCTCGTCAATTCTGCGCTTCTTTTCTCCACTGATATAATCAGCAAAGTCGTAACGCATATCTTCGATTACTTCTGCCTGAGCATCATCATTGCTGGCATTGCGTTCGTTACCTTCTACTTGTGAACGACGATAGATGCGGTCAACAACCGCTTCATTGCTTTCCACTTCGCCAGTCTGTAAGTTAAAGAGTACCGGCTGTAGTTCAGCCGTGGTTTTCTTTACGTTTTGTACCATGCGGGAGGTGGTCAGTTGATAGAGTCCCATAAAGTATTTATCACCTTCATGCAGAAGTTCATCGGCTTGAAGGGCATAACTGAATGAGGTGCGTGTCTCATCATCGTTCTCGATGAAGTAGTTCAAACAGGCTTGAATCATGGGGTGGTAGATGTTCAGGTAGTTGAGCGTACCGTCTTCATAAGCCTTTTCCTGGTTGAAGGTCAAGAGAAACTTCTGTTGTTCATCAATGCGACGTTTGAACTGATTGACACTGATATTCGATTCATCGGTGTTTTCGCAATATTGCGTCAAGAAGTTCTTTAAGATGGTAGGCTGACTAATGGGTACAGCAAACTCCATCACACCCTTTTCAACTTCCTCCATATTGCAAGTGGTAAGACGCTGACGTATGGCAGAGGTGATAAAATTGTGCAACTCTTCATCGGTCACATAGGCATTGTTATAGAGAATGCGGTTAATCTCATCGCGGAAATAGGCGTCATTGGTCAACGTGTTGCTGAGGCCTTCTTGCAGATGCTGCAAGTTCTCCTTCTCATTTTCGATGGCACGAGCTACTTCTGCAATTTTCTGTTCCTTTTCTTCGCGGGTCAACTCCTTGGTAAAGAACTCCTTTTCCATTTTGTTGTACACATCTTGAATGGTCATCGCGGTGTTACCCACTTGTGCGTCGAGGATGGCTTCCATGTCACCAATGGTGCCACGGAAGATACCGATACGTTCCAACAGACGCATATAGATTTCTTCTTGAATAGAGCCTGCTACTACCAAGTTGTAAATATTTACCACCTTGGCTTTCTGGCCGAAACGGTCGATACGACCAATACGTTGTTCCACGACCATGGGGTTCCAAGGAAGGTCGTAATTGACCATCGAGTTGCAGAACTGCATATCCAAACCTTCACTACCTACTTCTGATGAAAGTAGAATATGGGTATTTTTGTCTTTCTTGAACTGCGTAAGGATCTCTGCACGGTTTTCTACCTGACCATGAATAATCAGGGCATTGTATCCAGCCTTTTTCAGGCGAATATGCAGATACTTCAGTGTACGACGGAACAAGGCAAATACCACAAGCTTCTTGGTACCACTCTTGAATACGGCTTCTATAATCCGTTGAAGTTCTTCTACCTTGGCATCCGGACAGCTTTCGAAAGCATCAATGCCACGATCCAAATCGGTTTCCTTATTCAAATAGCCCCACACACTGCTGGCTACCTGACGTTTTCTTTGTACCAAGCCCAATGCACCACCTTGTGTCAGTACTTCTTCACCATCATAATCCGTATAGGAATTGTCCTCCGTATAGTTCTCAATGACAGCATTAAATTCTTCTTGCTCTTCAGGGTTTAATACCACTTTACGTGCATGAGGCTTACGCTCAGCTTGCGACATATCGGTAGTTACTTCACGCTTACGGGTGCGTGAAAACACGGTGTTCATCACGCTCATCGTTGAGAGCAGATATTGCAAGCGTGCTCTCACTTTGGGAGTGTCTTCACCCTCCATCAGTTCTTTAATCTCTTGAAAGATGGGGTCATCGGCATACAACTCGCTGATGTGCCTGCTGCGCGAATAAATTTCATTACCATCGGCCGAGAAGGTCAACTGTACATCTGCATCCAGCAATCCTTCCATAATCGTAGGTAAGGGTACATTGTGGTTCAGAAGAGTGATGGCTTCTACAAATGGACGGTTTTCCTTCAATCGGTTCATAAAAATCTGAGGATTGAAGTAACGACTATTGTCCAGCAAGTGCAGCAAGTTATACAAGTTCTCTTCGCTAATCATGATAGGAGTAGCGGTCAGGAAGAGGGCTGCATCGGCACAACTCATGATGATCTCCGAACCTTTGTAAGTCTGGGTCTCACGGTTACGCATTTTGTGAGCTTCGTCGCAGAGTACCAGGCTGAATCGTTGGGGATTCTCCGACAGGTAGTCTATCAGATTGGTATATCTGTGTTCACCACCTCGCTGTTCGTCTTTGGTAGCTCGCTTGCGCATACGTACCTTTTCATAGTTGACGATGGCACGTACCGTACCGGTCTTGGCTTGCAAGTCAGCAATGAGATCTTTCGCATTGTCCACTATCTTAAAGGTAAGGCCAAACTTCTCATAGAGTTCGGCTTTCCACTTTTCTTGTAGTGACTTAGGACAAACGATGAGTACATTCTTCAGTTCACGACGCGCTTTCAGTTCGAGCATGATATGGCCGGCCTCGATGGTTTTACCGAGACCCACTTCATCAGCCACCAACAGGCGGCGGTTGGGTGAATTCAAGAACTTGAGCAAGGGCTTAAACTGATAGGCACGAAACAAGGTTTTCGACGCTTTGAGCGACGAAATGGTAGAGTTGTTGGAGTTCTTAATCTTAAAGGCGGTATTACGCTTTGAATACTCTGAGTAGCTACCATAGATACCACTCTTGCAGCGTTCAAAGGGATCGCTCTCATCAAAGTCTGCCTTCAGGTCGGCTTCGAGCACATCTTGATTGCCCGATGGAAAGTTTACCGTATAGAGCTGCCTTCCACGGCGTGCGGGCATCACTTTGATGACTACTCCGTGTGCATTGGTATCTACCAACAATACCTTATCTCCTATGTTGAATTGTGCCATATCTTTTGCTTTTGATGGTTATATTTCTCCACCAACTTGGTGGAGTCTTGTATTTACCTGTTTATCAATATCACGTATTTCTGAACCAATTTGGTTCAGTTTTTCCATATAGTCAGCATTCATATTCACATCGTGGCTATATGGAATAATGATTGCCATTTGCCTGCAGTTTTACTGCATGTGGCTTGCAGTATTGCTGCAAAAGTCTTGCAGTAGTGCTGCAAATGCTTTGCAATGTTACTGCAATAGTGGTTGCAGTATTTCTGCATAAGGCAGACTACGAATCCCAATTAGGCCGCATGATGTAATGCGTATAGGTAGGTGCAGCCAATCCGATGCTTTCGAAGACGCGGGCAATACGTTGTTGCTGGGCGGGCGAGATAAGTTGTTTCCCGTTTTGGGCATAATAGAACACTCGCTCGCTGCTGAAACAGTTGATCACTTGGTTTCGCACCTGAGGGTATAACTTCTTGGGCACCATGTCGAAGATGCCTTTCATGCCTTGGGCATAGCGTATCGGTTCATCGCTACGATAGTGGGCGCAGGGCTGTCCTGAGGCTACTTTATGACTGTAGGCCGTAGTGACACAATTCACTCGCTCATGGGGTGTAGCGAGTGCTTCGTTCATCACGGCGGCATGATGGCGCAAACAGTGGTTGCACTGGGGGCACTGCTCCGCCGTAGCGTAGCAGTGCGCGTATCCGTAGGGTATGTCTTCGTAGTTCATAAGGCTTCAATCGTTTTATTCCATAGGTTTAATCATGCTTTCAATGAATTGCTGCTCCTCGGTGGTGAGTCCATACTTCTTATAGAGCTGCTTGTCGATGTCGGCAACGGATTGCGTCCAGTCGATGTCGCTCTGGGGTGTGAAGTCTTGGAGGGGGACAAAGGCAAATTTCTCTTTAGTCATTTGTTGAGTAGATGCTAATTGAGCAATTAGGAAACGTACAAATCGAGTTTTTAAATACGACATTAAGGCAAGAGTCTCTTTCTCTGTTTTAAAAGTATCAACAACAAGATATGTCTCTGTACATATTTCATTAGGCTTCAGGTAATTCAAAGAAGAAAGGACTCGTTTTCGTCCTTCTTTGTCAGCCTGTCCAGCATGTTCAGCCGTAAGTCTTGATATTGTTACTTTCCACAAAGGTATCATATCCTTACCCTTACTAATAAGTGAAGATTTGTATGGACCTTTGCCTCCATTGAAAATTAATGTAATATCGCCAAAATCAAGGGCTGTATCGTTAGTACTTAGACCAAATGGCTTACGAGTACTTACTCGTTCACTATAGTAACCTACATTACTGTAATTCTTTACTTTGTCAATAATAGATACAGCTTCGATGTGACGAATAAAATCATCAGTAGCAGCCAAATCTCGCATAGATGATTTAGTTTCTCCCTGATGTTTGCTTACAAAATTACACTGGCCATTATAATCCTTATTCCAAAGGAAATAGCAAATACCACCAGCAATATCAACATTTTCAAAGCAGTCGCGTGAATCAGTAAAGTCCACAAGTTTGCTTAATCGCTTGTCATTCAGCATGGCAGAACGAAAGGCTTCCAAGCCTTTACCATCGGTGTACCACTTTGCAGGCATAATCATAGAAATATTCAATGGCTGCAAATCTTTGGCTACTTCTACAAAACTATTATAAACAGGTTTGGCAGATACACCAGCACCACCATCCATTATTTGATACGGCGGATTCCCCACCACAGCACTAAACTTCATATCTTCTTTACTTCTTGTGCCGCGCCAATAACCCACAGATTTGAGGTCAGCAATCAGCGACTCTTTCTCTGTAGTGGCACGTTCTATTAATTTTTCTGCTTTAATGTTCACACGTTCGTTGCCGTCCTTCTGCGTGATGGGGCGGAAACCTAAAAGGGTACGATGCGTGATGCGTTGCGCCATGGGCGTATTGCAAATCACGTAGATATTGTTGGCCAAAATGTCGTCCCAAATCACCTGTTCTTCTTCCACCGAGTAGTTGTCCACATCCTCAATCAGATTGGCCGCCAAGAAATCTTGGGTACGCTGGCGATAGAGCGAGTAAGCCACATAGAGGGGATAAAGACCCGTCTTGGAGTTAATCTCAAGGATTTTCGCCTTGCTATCGCCAAATACCTCCTTCGTCACTTCGCCACGATTTACATAGCGAGGGGCTACCGTAGGAATCCAGTCGAAGAGCTTGCCGTTCTCGCCCGAAGTAACACATATCTCGTTGGGGCCATCGAAACGGTCGTTGAAGAACGTGTAGCCACCCAAACAGTCGCTCATGTGCATGTTCACCACGCGCCAAGGCGTCAATACGGTTTCCTTGTCGGGATTGTGGAAGTATGAGAAGATTTCGGCAATGCGCTGAATGCGGTCGTCGGTATGCATACGGTCGGCCTCGCGTGCCAACTGGCGATAGCGCTTACCGGCAGCTACAAACACCGTGGTATTGTAGCACTTCTTGAACTTATTGAACATCGGCTTCGTTACGCCACGAGGCATGAACTCGGCCCATGATGCATCATCTACGATACGGGTGAAGTTGTTGAGGGTGATACCTTCCTCTTCATCGTCAATCTTGGCACCATACATCATTAAGGGAATGCGCAAAGAGATGCCACGCAGGATGGTGATACGGTTGTCACGCTCCTTACGCTCTTCTGCCTTGCGCTTCTTCTCGGCTTCGAGCGCCGCTTCCTCTTCCGGTGTAAGCGGTTCCTTGTTCTTCTGCTTCTTGTGCGCACGGTCGGCAGCAGCCTGCTGGTTGGGAGAGAGACCATTCTTGTTGAGGTCGAACTTCTTATCCGCTTTCTTCGGCTTCTCCATATTGGTGGTCTTGCCAATCTCTTCACCCATCAGGTTGAAGTCCTCCAGCTCGTCGGGCGCCAAGCTCATCAGCTCACGCACGTCGTAGAGGCTATTGTCGTTGAAGCCATTGCGCACCACACGGTCCACATACACATGCTCCAACTGTTCGAATAGCTGATTGGCATTGTACTTCTCCATCTTTCCGCCTTCCATGGCAATGATGGGGCAGAAGGAGATGAAGGTGTCCATGTTCTCAATATCCTTGTCGCGCGTAGTGGCGGCACGGGCATAACTCTTTTCTTTCTGGGTAAGGGTTGCAAACTTAGCCGTCTCCGCCACCATCTTGAGTGAGCGGTCGGGCGCAAAGTCGAACACATAGCACTTGGTCTTCATCTGCAGTTGGCCATCGGCATCCACATACTGATAAGGCGACTGCACACGGAAGATGGTCTGCATATAGGTCGCGGCCGAAGTATTCTCCGAGCCTTTGAGGTAGAACACCGCTGTCCAGGGGCGAACGGTGACACCAGTGGTCAATCGACCACAAGAGATGGTGATGGTATAAGTCTGATCGGGCACATCGCCAATCTTCTTCTTCACCTTATCGAGAGCATCCGAACGTGTTTCATCGTCGTCGTTGTTACCCGCCACGTTGATAATCTCGAAAGGACCATCCTCGCCAAAGATTTCATGTTCCTTGAGCAGACGCTCCAAGGCTTTCGCCTCCTTGACGCCTGGCACCACCCAGAGCGTATGGTTGAAGAAGGTGCGGTAGTCATCGTTGCTGAAGGGATAGTGACTGTGCTCATCTTCGCTACACATAAGGTCGAGGAACTGTCGCACAGCATCTTCATGCACAAACTTTCCTTTCTCTTCACGAGGTACCCCTTGACCTTGCTTGGTGCGGAAAAACTCCTTGAACTGGAAGGTGGCATCATCGCCAAAGTTCTCCTTCACCAGCTTGCCCAAGTTGTAGGTGCGAATCTCCATTTCGGGCAATTCACGGTAGGGATTGTTCTCAGCCGGTTCGTGCGGATGAAACTTCGGCCAGTCACGTTTGGCTGTCTGCTCCTTGATATAGTCCCACGTATAAATCTGCTCATCGGTGAAGTCCTCGTAGAGGTTGAAGGGCGTACCCGAGAGGTGGAGCACATTGGTTCCCGGCTTAGTCAAGGTGTCAATGACCCGCTGACCGAGGTTGGTGCGAGTGCCTTCGTGCGCCTCGTCAATCACCACCAAGTCCCAAGCATTCGTGAGAATATCTATCTTGAGCTGTTCATCGTTATCACCACCCACCATGCGAGCGCGGCGCAAATATTGCATCGAGGCAAAGAACACATAGTGCATTCCCTCTTGCTTCACGCTCCGCTCCAAGGCATAGAAGTCGCCTTCGGCAGAGTCGTCGAACTTAGTCGCGTAATGGTAGTCAGGATTCTGCTGGCCAAAGATTTTCTTAAAGTCCGTGCTCCAACTGTCGTTTACCACCGGTCGATGGGTCACAATCAGGGTGCGGTGCACCGCCTTATCGTCAGGAAGTTCGCCCATACGCTTGGCCAATTCAAGCGCACAGACAGTTTTACCAAAACGCATCTTGGCATTCCAAAGAAACTTCTTCTCTTTGGCATTTTTCTTGAAATATTTCAGTGCCGCCCGGATGGCATCTTCTTGCTCATCGCGCAGCACGATCTGATCGCTACCAAACAAACTATCCGACTGTTTGGCCTGCACAGGCTGTATAGTGGTGTAGACTGCCATAGTATATTTCGTTTTATTTGTTATTCAATAGAGAGATGAAGTAAGGCTTCTGCTTGTCCTCGTCCTTGCTCGTGGTGCGCCAGTCGCGAATGCGGCACTTGATGCCGATATGCTCTGTGCGAGTGCCGTTCTTACAGCCCGGACATTCCTGTTTCTGGGGCGTGGGGTCGAATAAATCGTGCGAAGGAGCAAACACGTTGTCGCATGAGCCGGGGATTACCATACGCAAGCCGTCCATCTGCCAGAGGTTCCAAGAAATGATATACGCCATTCCTTCGAGCGACTGCTCAGGCACCTGCTTGTCAAATTTAGCTTCGTAGAAGTCGCAGAAGGTATAAAATACCGCTTCGCGAGCCAGCAGCAGATTGTCTCCCTGCCATTCAAAGCCATAGATGGACATCAAGGCCTCTTTGCCCCACTTGAGCCAATCACGACTGGTCGTGGTATTCTCACTCACCACACGCAACTTGCGGTCGAGCAAACCGATGCGCTGACTGAGTGGCATGATGGGAAGTCCGGTTACCGTATCGTATCGACTGACTAAATACGGTCCTTCACCGCAAGTCATCTCCAAGCGAATGTCACGTACATAATCTTTCCACGAACGCCCCTTCACATCTTCAGGAAACTCAATCACTCCCTCAGTAGGTATCCAAGTATGTTCCTCCTGATTCTCCTGATTGAACACGTTGTGGCGTCCAAACCAGGCTTCATCCACCAGATTGTTTTGCGCATTACAGATCCATGAAGGCGTGAACACCTCGGCCATATCTTTGGAGCGTTGAGTCTGCACCTCCGCACTCTTTACGGCACGCGGTTGAATCATACGACCATTCTCGCCGGTGATATGCGCTATCGTAATCTCATCTGAGAAACTAAATCCCTTTCCCAAGGAGGCGTAAGAGTCGGTTGCCCAAAAGATATTCTTATGGGTGGTGTGATCCAATAGAAGCTTTTCAAGCACTACAGGATGGGTACGCAAGAGGTCATTCTCGCTTATGTCAACTTCATTAGCCATTCCTTACATATATATTATATTGCAAAGAACAGTGCTATGTGTGCACTGTTTCTGCATAGGTTCTTACAATTTCAACATTAACGTCTTAATCGACATCTTTCACAAGCAAATCTTGTACTTCCACTTTCAGCAGACGTGCTATCTGCAGGAGGGTTTCCAGATTTGGCTGGTTATCATTCGTACACCATTTGGAAACGGTAGTCACATTGCGGCCCAGCTGCTCGGCGAGCCACTTGTTGGTAAGGTCCTTCTCGGCCAATACCACCTTTAATCGATTTATTTTCTTGCTCATTGCTGACATCAATTAAGTGATTTCATTGCAAATATAATGATGATGTATGAGAATCGCAAAGGAATCTTAGGCAAATATGCCATGTATGTATGTATGTTAAACATATGTTTTATGCAGAAAGAGTGCATTCGAGGCGCTCATATTTGCAGAAAATCTTCAAAATCAGCATTATGACTAAGTTTAGAAACATAAGAAGAGCCACTGCCGTGAAGCGCTTTGACCGACTGTCGAAGGCTGCTTTCTATGCCAATGAGTGCATACAGGCAATGATGTGCCAATTGGGCACAAAGGAGATGCTTACAGAATGGGTAGAGACGGTTCATGCTTTCCAAGATGAGCTGTCAAGGATAAAAGCGCTATACTATTCCCAAGTGGAGAGTGAGGATTTGCTTTGCGAAACGGTAGAGCGAATTCCCCAGATTCGTAACAATATGATGCCCAATATCTTTCAGATGAGTGAAAAGCTCTATCAGGTAGGCTACTACCAAACGGAAGGTTTCCGTTTGGGGCATGCTACGCCGAACTCAAAAGCAGACATTATTAATAATGTGTATGAGCTCCAGAAATATGCGGCTGGCTGCCTGAAAAGCATTAGCCACATTTCTTATCCTACCATTTGGAAGGGGCTGGGAGAGATTGTAGGTAGACTTAACGAAAGTTTTTGTGACGTATGCACAAAGACTGCACAGATAGGCCGTTCATTTGCAACAGATAACTCATTAAAAACTCAATTACAATGAAGAAAAATTATCTTATGGCATTCGCATTGTTCGCTTCAATGCTAATGCTCAGTTCTTGCGGAACAAGTTACATGGCATCTTACTCTGTAGGTTTGTCGTCAGTGGAAAGTCCTGCCGATGCTAAGAAGCAATTCGGTGAGACGAAGGTAGTCACCTTTAAGGATGGTGAGGTAGATAAATATCGTTATGAGGACGACTTCATCGAAATCGTATGGTATGTGGGGTTGAAGCAGTTTAACTTTGAGCTGAAGAATAAGTCAACCCACACAATGAAGATTAACTGGGACGACATCAGTTATGTTGATATCAATGGCAAGACTGGTCGTGTGATGCACGCCGGTGTGAAGTACAACGAGCGCAACAATAGCCAACCCGCTTCCAGCATCCCCAAGGGTGCAAGCCTGTCTGATATCCTGTTGCCCACAGACAATGTAAACTTCATCTCGGGTCAGTATGGTGGTTGGAGAGAATCAAACCTGATTCCTTCTTACTATAGCACTCCTGAAGCGATGGCCAATGGCGCCGAAAGCTATGTAGGCAAGAAGATGACCATCTTGATGCCTATTATGATTGAGAATGTGCAGAACGACTACACCTTTGTGTTCAATATCGATAAGTGGTTAAACAAGAAGTAAACGAATCCTATCATGAAGAAACTTTTATCTGTACTGTCTATGCTGCTCATGGCAGTAATGACAATCTCTCTTTCATCATGCAGCAGCGATGATGATGAAGCATTTGACAACGCCGTTATTTTAGGAACGTGGACAACTACCGAAGACGTAATAGAGGGCGGCGAATATGTACCCGACATGGAAATGCAGGTTAAATGGACTTTCAAGGCTGATAATACGGCTTCGGAAAGAATGTACATCAAGATGAACAACATCATCACGAAGGATGTCACTGTTTACTTCACCTATGTATATAAAGGTAGCACCATCACCATGCAGAGTACCACCAATTCTTCCACACCACCATTTACCTACGAAATATCAGTAACGGGTAATAAGATGCGATTTGGCAATCAGGAAAACGGATACTTTGATCTGACGAAGATGAAATAAGAAGCGTCTTGAACTTATTTAAAAGCACAACCTGAGTAAATGCTGCTCAGATTGTGCTTTTGTTGTCTTTGTATACATCAAATAGTGATGTACTCTCTGCTTGAAACAAACTATTGAAATATTTAATCGAAAAATGTTTATTGGATGTGAAATAATCACCACCTTTGCACATGAATGTAATTTAAGAACATATGATTATAAGAATAAGAATCAAAAATTTCCTCTCATTTCATGATGAAATTGAGCTAAATATGGTGCCAGGGCAAGGACGCTTAAAGTCAGAACACAAGTCTGCACCAGTTGGAGGCTATAGCACCTTGAAAACGACTGCCGTTTGCGGCGCTAATGCAGGCGGTAAAAGCAACTTAGTGAAGGCTGTAGCCTTCATAAAGTATATGGTTCTACATGGTACGCGTCCTGATGGTCTCATAGATTATCACAAGTTTCTTCTCTCTAAAGAATCAAAGGAGGAAGATTCTAAAATTGAAATTGATTTTCAGGCAAATAAGAAAAACTACAATTACGGAATTGAGTTTAACAACAAGGAGATTGTGGGTGAATGGCTCTATGAGTTTACGAAACGATCTGAGAATAAGATATTCCATCGCGATATTAATAAATTCGAGATGGATGGATTACTGAAACGTAATAAATCAAACGAAGCAAGGCAATATCTTCAGTTCTTCGCACAATCTACTCCCAAAAACCAATTATTCCTCCACGAGGTCTTTACACGTAACGTCGAGGATAATGTCAATGACATATCAGACCTTGTTGCCGTTATAGATTGGTTCCTTAATAAACTCAAGATAATCTTTCCTGGTACCCCATATAAAAATGGTGTGATGTTGCAAGCAGCTAACGATGACGAGCTGCATCGTTTCTATGCAGTGTTGCTTCGTTATTTTGATACGGGAATTGACAGTGTCAAATTTAATGATGTTGATATTGACAAGTTGGGCATTCCCCAATCTCTTCTAAGAGATATAAAGGCTGATTTGCTTAAGTCGAAAGATAAAGATGCTTATGGCACACTTTCTTTCGATGATGAGCTCTACCTCGTTTCAGCAGAAGGTGGCCAGATCAAAACAAAGAAGCTTATTACCATTCATAAAATGATAGATGGCTTGAAGAATGATGTGGCTATGTTCTCATTGAGTAATGAAAGCGATGGTACCAAACGCTTGTTCGATTACATCCCCCTGATACTAGACTTGCTGAAAGGTTCAAAAGTATTCCTAGTGGATGAAATTGAAAGAAGTCTGCATCCTTCGTTAGTGTACCAAATATTCCAACTTTTCTTAGAATCATGTGGTCAGGTCGATAGTCAACTTATTGTTACGAGCCACGAAACGACATTGATGACGCAAAATTTATTGCGAAAGGATGAGATTTGGTTCATGGAGAAAAACAAGTTGGGCGAAAGCAAACTGGTTTCTTTGGAAGAGTATAAAGTGCGATTCGACAAAGAACTTCGAGGTAGCTACCTTGAAGGAGCCTTCGGTGGTGTACCCAAGTTTAATGAAGATGAGTTCCGAACTCTTCTTAACAAGAGCATTAACAAAGAAGCAAGCCTATGTCGAGAGAACGAAAAGAATTAAAGCGCAAGTCAAACTGCAAAGTTCCTTGTGAATGCAAGGGAAAACAGACGCCTTCTGGTCTGGTAACTACAATTAAAAAAATATTTAAACGCGATAATAACAATGGAAGAAAGAAAACCATTTAAAATACTAAGTATTGATGGAGGTGGTATTAAAGGCTTGTTTAGTGCTGCTATATTGGAGAAATTTGAAGAGGTGTTTAATACACAAATTCATGAACAATTTGATTTGATTTGCGGAACATCTACTGGTGGAATTATAGCATTAGGCGCATCTGCTGGAAAAAGGATGACAGACATAGTATCATTTTACGAAAACGATGGGCCTAAGATCTTTGACGAAAGAAATAAACAGCTATTTAAGTGGCCGTATAATTTTTATTTAAATGCTCGCAGGGTTCTGTGGGGTACAAAGTATTCAGGTAAAGCTTTAGAAGCGGCTCTAATTAGAGAGTTTGGAAGTTTAACTTTAGCTGAAAGTAAAACGTTGCTTTGTATTCCTGCTTTTAATATCACTACCGGCGATAGAAGAATTTTCAAAAAAGATTATAATAGTTTCACTGAAGACTCCTGTCGTAAATACGTTGATATAGCTATGGCTACTTCTGCCGCACCGACCTATCTTCCTGTCAGGAACATAGGGAGTGGACAGTTTGCTGATGGTGGGCTATGGGCTAATAATCCAATTCTTACAGGACTTGTAGAGTTCCTGTATTCTTTTAAAGATGATTCACGCTTTGATGGTGTGCAGATACTGTCCATTAGTAGCATGGAAAAATCAAGCGGAGAGTGTAAAAAAAGGTGTAATAGGTCTTTTTGGAGTTGGAAAGATACGCTTTTTGATGATTACTCAGTTGGCCAATCGAAATCAGCGTTATTCTTGTTAGATAAATTAAAGGATAGCCTAACGTTTCCTTTGGAATATGTTAGGATTGCAAACCCTTCTTTATCTGAAAAGCAGGCGCATGTTATTGATATGGACAATGCTAGTCATAAAGCATTAGAAGCTTTAAAAGACATAGGTTATAATGTGGCTATGAAAGAAAAAATGAAATCCAAAATTCAAGAAATATTTCAAACAGGTAAAACTATAAAATAATGGCAAACAATCACGATCAGTTCATAGCCTTTGACAAGGCTATTACAGCGAGTTCTTCACGTAGAGATACGTTGAAGACTAACCGAGATGCACTGCGTAAAAAGATTCGCAAACATTTCAAGGATAACTGGCCCGACAAACCACAACCATCTTTTTATTGGCAAGGGTCATACGCTATGTTTACGCTACTTTCACCAATCACGGATGAAAGCGGTCTAGGTGCCTATGACTTAGATGATGGCATTTACTTTATTGGTAAAGAAGATGAACGTGAGACCATAGAATGGTATCATCAGGAGATATTTAAGGCAGTCAAAACTCATACGAAACAAGGGGCAAAGGATAATAAACCCTGTGTTACAGTATATTATGCAGATGGACATCATATCGATTTACCAGCTTATTTTTGGGCTGAGAAAGAAGATCATCCGCAATTAGCACATAAAAGTAGTGATTGGACAGATTCGGATCCAAGAGAGTTGTCTGATTGGTTCAAAGGTAGATCTGAGCATCCCCAGCTAAGGCGTGTAGTTCGCTATCTTAAGGCGTGGGCAGACTACGTAGATGATTCTACATCAAAGAAAATGCCAACAGGTTGTGCATTAATGATGCTAGCTGTAGAGCATTACAAGGCTAACGATCGCGATGATATAGTTCTTCGGGATATTTTGGTTAGTATGCATGAGTCACTTTCTAAAGAAGATGGTTTCCATTGTTATCGCCCAACTTTCCCAAAAAATGAGGACTTGTTTGATGGATATTCGGCTACACGTAAAAAGGATTTCTTAGCTGAATTAAAGTCGTTCAAAGAAGATGCAGAAAGAGCCGTAAATAGCAAAAATCCTCATGATGCATGTTTAAAATGGCAAAATCATTTTGGTGATCGTTTTTGCTGTAGTACAGCAAAAGATGAGGATGAAGATGCTGAGAGACAGTCCACAAGTGGTATTTTAACAAATAACAATCGGTTTGCATAACTATAGCTCTATATTACAAACATGCTTCGACAAAATCTTCGAACAGGATTTTGTCGAAGTAATTCCAAACATACCCAATATCAAAAAAGAAAAGTATGTTCAATGTTGGCATATAAAAACTGAGGTTGACATACAAGGTATGTCCAACAATATAGATTTATATGTTGGTATACCTAATAGTTTTCCTTATGTAATCCCTGATTTCTATTATTTTGATAGTCAATACGATTATTTTCCTCATATTGACTATCAAAATAGGAAGTTGTGTATCTTCGAAGAGAATCTTGTTTTGAATGTAGAATATCCAGAATTGATTATTTTAAGTTGCCTAAAACAGGCAAAACGAGTAATTAGTAATGGAATCAATAATCAAAATATTATGGACTTTACTCAAGAAGTAGAAAGCTACTGGACATTATCCTACAATAATGAATCTACTGTAGACACAAGATATATCATATACGGGACACAACCAGAAAAGATTGAAGTCTTAAATATTCTTCAACATTACAATGGCAATAAGTTGATTGTAAATGATAATGATCTTCAATTTGTGCGGAAACATTTTCATTCTGTGGTCGTAGGTAAAATTTTATTTTTACCTAGATTTACAATTTCAAGACGCCCACCATATGTCATCACATGGCAGGGGTTAAAAGATTGTGTAGATCAAGTAGATTTAGACGAAATTGAGCGTTTTATACGTACAACAGGCTGCTTGAATATTCTATTCCCATTGGCAAATAATTCTTTATTTGGTGGAGTATATTTTGAACGTATCAATACGAGAATTAATGGATTTCGAGATACCTATTTCACCCCAGTAAAGGCCCTTAATAAAATATATAAGACTAAGAAAATCCCACGCATCATGGCCAAAGCCTATAACAAAAATAGGATAGAAGGTAGAACCAGCGGTGGCATTTCCACGCCTTATAAGTTTTCGATTGTTGGCTGTGGCAGCATAGGCAGTAATTTATGCTCATTTCTAAGAAGCTATAATGATGCCTCTTTTGTTCTTGTCGACAATGATTTGTTTACAATTGATAATATCGGAAGGCATTTACTTGGCTTTGATAGTATTAATCAGTTTAAGACGGTAGCTATTAAAAATGTCTTACAATCAACAAGGCCAGAGATGGATGTTCAAGCTATCAGCAGGAGCAGTTATGATTGTAGCGTTTCATCTTTTGTAGAGAGCTCAGCAATATTTTTCTGTACGGGCAATCTCATGGCCGAACTAGAATTGCTTGGAAGGTTTACGAAGCACAATGTTCTTACTCCAAAATTCATCGTCTGGTTTGAGCCTTATGCTATAGCTGGACATATGATTTATCTGAATAAACTAGATAATGATAGGACTTTACAATCGCTCTTTACAAACGAATTGTATAAGCATAATCTGATTCGTCCAGAGGAATATAAGAACCCAGATGCTTTTACAAAAAGAGATGCAGGCTGTAACGGTTCGTATACTCTTTATTCAGGAAATGATGTTATGCTATTCTTATCAGCCATATTCCCATTGATTTGTGATTTAATAAATTCAGACTCACCTTCAACTTGTTATCGATGGATAGGAAACACTCAAATTGCAATAGAAAAACGAATAGGCATTTTTCAAACAGAAATGCAAAAATATCAAATAGAAACCTTTCCGATTCAATAAAGATAGAGGTTACTCAGGATGTAATAGATTTCTTGCAGACAATAAATATTTGCGGCATAGAAGATTGTGGCGTTTTTACAGGATCGAAAACGAACAATGGAATATATAGGATTAGTAGGGTTTCTCCTTCGTGTTCACAAAAAATATATGCTTCATTCTCAGGATGTATTCGTGACGCTAAATTGGCAAACGATTTTATACATAACGATTTTGAGCACTCCAATCATACAAGAGCCTATATAGGAGAATGGCATTCACATCCCGAAGACATACCCAAACCTTCGTCAATAGATAAAATGGCTATAAGGAAGATATATGAATCTGTTAAATCCCCATTTGATATTGTACTTTTTGCAATAATTGGAAGAAAACATATTTATTGGGGACTTTATGACGGAGCTCACTTTAGTGAACTCAAACAGATAGATGTTGTATAGCTTAAAAAGATAATTAATTGTTCAGCAGCTTTACTGTTGCAGGTTGCACTTGCAATAGAGGGCTGCTGAGTTTGTTTTTGGATGGTTGGTCTGCAAATGAAGATAAGCCTATGGAGGGGGTCATCCCGCTTCCGACAAGCCCTATTGCATGGGGCGCACGGAAGCGATGAGGAAGTTGGAAGATTACTACCAGCTGACTTACTCCGTGTCTGCGACACCAAGCAAGTTTCAGCTGATAGGTTGTGATAGTCAGCAGGATAAATCCAAGGCTGTGGGCAAAGAGAGAACCTACAAGGCTACGTTTCGACATAAAGATGCTCCACTTCGCTTCGTAGGTTCTCACATCGGCCACAGCGGTTGGAAGACTGGCGGTTTGTGAGGAATATGAGTTCAGCAGCTCTACTGTTGCAGGTTGCACTTGCAATAGAGGGCTGCTGAGTTTGTTTCTAGATGGTTGGTCTGCAAATGAAGATGAGCCTTTGAGGAGTTTCACCCCGCTTCCGACAAGCCCTACTGCATGGGCGCACGGAAGCGATGTGGAAGTTGGAAGATTACTGCCAGCTGACTTACTCCGTGTCTACGACACCAAGCAAGTTTTAGCTGATAGACTGCGATGGTCAGCAGGATAAATCCAAGGCTGTGGCCAAAGAGAGAAGCTACAAGGCTTCGTTTCGCAAATAATGCTCCACTTCACTTTGTAGGTTCTCACATCGGCCACAGCGGTTTGGAGGACAGGAGCAGAGCTGACACGCCACTTCCCACTGGTCCTATTACATGGGACGCAAGGAAGTGACGCGTCAGCTCTATTTGTTTTTGAAGGCTTTGGGAACATCAAGGCCGTGACGTTTTTCGTTGCAAAGCTACTGTGGACGGGAGAAACGTCAAATGCCGCTTACGCTTTCGGCCGGAGAGCTTACCGGCAGCCTTCCACAAATTTCCTCGTTCCTCAGAAATTGGGGTATTCCGTCTGCGCTCTCTGACCTCACATTTGCCTTATTCTCCCTTTAGTCCACAGTAAGTGCTGCACGAAAAACGACTTTCCCGGCCTTGAAGTTTCAAAAGCTTCACGAAAGGGAAAAGAATCGGAATCACGATTGTTTAACCACTAAATAGTAGTTTGTTATGTGTAGACTTATGACAGCAGAATTGGCGGAAGCTTTGAAAGGCTATCCGCTGTATTCTCAGGACAACAAAGGCAAAGAGGCTATTTGCCGTGCCATCTTTGTGCTTGGCTCCATTCGTTGGTACATTCTTGAAGGCCAAGTTGAAGGCAATGACACCATACTCTTTGGTATCGTCATCGGAATGCCGGAGGATGAATATGGTTATGTATCGCTCAATGAACTTTCGGACTTGAAGGTTGATTTGACGAAGCATGGCTTGGGTATTATGCAAGTCCGGCAGCAGCCTAACTTGCCACCGACACCCTTGAAGCTCCTTCAGGATAAACGGCTGCAATCTTTTCTGGCAAGGTTGAAATAGTATCGTGCGCAGCCCATTAGCAATCGCGGCCTGTCTGATCCATCTCGGACAAGGCAGGCCGCTATATCATATATAGTAGGTCAAATGATAATTCAACACTTTGAAAATGAGAAATGAAGATGTGATGCGCATTGCCTCCCAGTTGGGATGAAATGCAATAATTCAATGGAAACAGAATGCCTGGTGCTTCGACTTTCATCGGAAGACGTTGAGCGGTGTGCCGTTCTGTTTTACGGTGACTTCGCCCAATGAAGAGGACTGTCAAACCTTGGCGGATGAAGTCTTCTCGCTGGCTTACAGCATCGACCCTTCCGCTTGTGCCGAGGAATGGATGATTCAAACAGGGGCTGTAGCACCATCGAGGTACCATCAGGCAGTAGCCGATATGGAAGACATCCGGCAGAGGGTGCAGCAGTTGGCCTTCTGTTTATCGGTAGGCTCACTTGCGCTTGCGCCCCTTCTTGGGGAGTCCTGCTGATTTGAAAGCTATTAGTTCGGTGCCTTGAAACGAAAGCCGGTCGCTCTGCGGTAGTCGCATGAAAGGCAAGGGTCGCTCTGGAAGGCTGATATACGTATAGATGGTGCAACGATGTACACCCAGTAATCGGGCGGCTTCACTCACCGAGTAAAGCCGCTCAGGAACAATCTCCATGAAGTTACGACATCTATTCATCATACGCTTTCTGCTTTTTAAGGTAAAGGTAAGGAGGATTGGGAAGCGATACGAGACGTTAAATATTGGAGAATCAGTGCTTTAGTGGGAACTTGTAGGAATATGTGGCCGTATGCTGATGGTGAGGATTGATAAAGGTGATGAGGTTTATTGTGTGAGTATGAGAAAGGCATATGCTGGAGGGTTGACTGCGTTGACACGGTTGATGCCGATGATTGCAGGCTGTGAGGCCTGACGAAAGCCGCTGTATATCAGTTATTTCTTCTTTCTTCTTGAAAAAAGAGTAGATATAGATAGGCCAGAGTTTGTCAACGCTTGGCACGGCATTTTTTCTTTGGACGGATTTTCATCAACGCTTGTCAACGTTTGTCAACCATGTCTTTGTGATGAAAGATATTGATACATAATGGTTTGTGCTTTGTCAACGATAGCAACTCTGAAATGTACGCATATTATTTTCTGAGAAAAGAGGTTTGATACCTACTCATGTGTTCATCTGTGCCGCTGCGGATATGTTTTGCAAAGGAAGTGCCGCCAACAGCAAACGTCAAATTCGAGTAGAAAATCTTCCTCTGTCAAGCAGAGCGTATTTTCTGCTCTATAATTTGCCTACATGCCGTCTGCCTGCACTCTGGAAAAGCAAAAATATCTCTTGGGCCAGCTGAAAAGCTGAAACAAGAGGGAAAATAATCAGAGCGTATGGCACCACAAGTAGCAGAAAACATCAGAAAGCAGTTGGCGAAACCTCAGACTTGGTTTTGCAAGTATTTCCCCAAACGTATTCGTAATGTCGGTGAGAAAGAGGTCTCCGATAGAACTCGGGTATATAAGTTCAAGGACGGAGTGGCCCATGAAGAGGTGGCTCAACTAACGGCTGAAAGCATGAAGCAGCAGTATGGCGCAGCGTGTTCCACCATCGTCTTTACACCGGTACCGGCATCCACCCCTCAGAAGAACGAACTCCGCTACAAGGCTTTTTGTGAGCGAGTTTGTGAACTGACCGGAGCCATCAACGGCTATGAACATGTAAGAGTGTGTGGCGAGCGTTTGGCCATTCACGAGAATCGCAAGGCCGAGAAGGAAATCCGCAAGGTGAACATCATCGAGTTCGACGAAGAGTGGTTCAATGGCAAGACCATCGTAGCATTTGATGACATCATTACACGTGGCATCAGTTACGCTACATTTGCCATTCAGCTCGAAAGCTTTGGTGGAAATGTACTTGGCGGCATCTTCTTGGCAAAGACCCATTATAAAGTTAAATGAATATGGACAAAGGATTGTATTTAAAGGCTCAATCAGTAGCCTTCACAGGGCATCGGACTATTCCGGTGCCCCTTCAGGGAGAAGTGAGAAGACGACTCAAAGCAGCCGTCTCTTTGGCTTATGCTAACGGCAACCGCCGTTTCTTATGCGGCATGGCCATTGGCTTCGACAGTTTGGCCGCAGAGGCAGTTCTTTCTCTCAAGGAAGACTTGCCCAACATCCGATTAGTGGCAGTCGTCCCCTTCAGTGGCCAAGCGTGCCGATGGAGTGCCATCGAGCGGAAACGGTATCATCAGTTGCTCAGTCAAGCGGATGAAGTGGTAGTGCTGAGCGTGAACTATTATCCTGGTTGCTTGCTTCGCAGGAACGACTATCTGCTGGAGCATACCCACCAGGTAATAGCCTACTTTAATGGCCAGCCCAAAGGTGGCACGTATTATACTTGTAAGAAAGCCAAGCTATGTGGAATGAAGGTGGAGAATCTGTTTTGAGGCGGAGGGGTGAGGACTGTATGGGCAAGCCATAACCCTTCGTTTTGAAAATTAAAGTGCGATTCTTGCAGAAAATCCGCAGAAATCGCACTTTAATTTGCTATATAGGAGATGATATTCTTAGATTTCTACCCTGATCATCGAAGCGTCATCCTCAAACTCCTCAAGGATGGGGAGTGCTGCCGTAAACAGTCGTTCCAAATCTAATTGCTTGTATAGCCCATCCGTGCAAAGTATGAGCTTACTTCCCGCCTTTACAGACAATACTTGATAGGGCCAATCCGGTCTCACTCCCTTACCTTTGATGCATCGAGTCAGCAGTTGTTTACCATATCCTGCATCCAAGCTATGGTCGGTAGTGAGAAGCTTTGCTTCTGCTTGTTCGGAGAAATAGATTCGCACATTTCCGAGCCAAGTAAAATGTACGGTGTTACTATCTACGAAAACAAGAGCTACAGCAGCACCCATCTTACTATGCATTTCTTTACTCCTTTGGGCGATGATTCGATCTGCATGTTCCAATGCCTTGCCAATCAGTTCTTGAATAGAGTTTCTACCCAGATTCTCGCAAATATACTCAGAAACTGCATGAACGATGAGGTCAGCTGCTTCTTTTCCAAAGCTCAGTCCTCCCATACCATCTGCCAAAACTGCTACTACTTGATTGGGAGATACTTGGCATACGCACAGACTGTCCTCATTAGGGTAAAGCTTGCCTTCGGCAGAGAAACTATCAATCCTCATCTTTTATTCCCTTTCGTAGTACGTTAGTCATTCCAATGAGCGTTTTCTTAAGCATCATATGACCATTGCTTGCGGGATATTTGCTGCTCATAGCTCGCAACAAAGGACTGTTCTCATCCAATGCAATTTGCTCCTGCAATTGGTCAATATAGAATTGAAGATGCTCTTTGGAAAGGAACTCACGCATTTCACAAGCAATCCATTTGGCACCACCTGTCAGCAGGTCAAAATCTTCGCTTTCTTCTTCCACGTCATCTGGTACGGGCTGTTTGAACGAAACATAGGCCAAATAGAAGTTGTCCATGATATAGAGCATATCGGAGGCATCTTTATCGGTGAGCAGATGTCTATCCAACCAAGTATCAAACTTAATAAGAAATTGACCTGATAAGGGAGCCATCTTCACGGCAATGGCATCATCAATGACCACCGTATCGGCGATGTTCATGACGTCCTTGAAGCACTTAACCGACATTTCGGGATTTCCCTCAGGAGGCCAAGCCACTTTCTCGTCCGCTTCAAGTTCCCCGAAGGGTACGATGTCAATCTCGTAGTCATTATTACCATCTTCCCCTTGATAGTAGAAGCGTTGTTTAGGCTCACCTTTGATGAAATGATTCTTCAACAAGTGTTCCTTTAGTAGCTCAAACTGACTCCAGTCTTTGAGGGTGATGGCCACATCGAGATCGGCCGTTCTTCGAGGCGAAGGTGGCATCTTGAGGATTTCCATGGCGATGTCTCTTGCCAAAGCGCCCACGATGAACACCTCTAGCTGTAAGTCGTTCATCACCTTACTCAATGCACACAAAGCGTCATAGAGTAAGTCATTTTGCAATTGCTCTCGTGTAAGTTTAAATTCCATTTTCTTTGATTCTTAAAGCAGCTTCACGGCAACGGCTATCACCCGTTCCCATCAAGTCGGCGTAAATCACTAAGGCAGGTGCCAAGCGTTCATCACTTTCTCCTATCCAAAATTTCTTGTAAATCTTTATCTCTCCCTGAGGGTCGGGCATCACCGCTCCGGTTTTTAGAAGCATGGTGCTGACTACATCTGAGTAAAGTTCGAACTCTCCGGGAATCAAATAGCCATCCAGTAAATTGGCTCCACAGTCGCCACCCCAATAGACTCCAAGGGGTAACTCTATCTCTTTCCAATGCTTTCTTGCCTCCGGCGAACGAAAAGCCATTCGGTTGACCAACAATTTAGGCTTCAAGAACTCATTGTATTGTTGTTGCCACCATTCAATCAGTTCCTCTCGCATGGCAATCTTTCTTCCTTTTTCTGTCTGCGCAAGGTAATTGTTCGCTTTCAGTAAGTCAAAAGCCTTGGTGATGGTACCTAGTGAGTAGCCCACCTTCTCTTGAATCTCACGATAGGAGAGATTGATGGTATCAGGGTGTTGCAGAAAGAACAGGATAAGTTTCATGCTTGCCTCATTGATTTTACCCGTAGCTGTTACCTTGGTTTCTGCGCTGCCTTTCTGGCCCACAACCTTCATTGTCAGGTTCTCGTGTCTAATGTCGCAGTTTCCAGCTTTATCCACCCAACTGATATGGTTGTCAGCCAATTGATTGGCCAATTTTTCATATAAGTGATTGGTGATTAAAAGCACAGGCACCTTTTTGAGGGCACTTTCAGCTTTCAAGGTATCAATAGTTGAGAGGATATTGGCATTGCTAATGGTCTTTTTTACGATGCAATGAAATCTTGTGCCATTGATGCTTACCGTTTGTGGCAAAGCATCAGTGGTTATTCTCTCATTACCCGTTGCTACCTTCAATCGGTGGATAGCATCGTGGAGCAGTTCCTGATAGTCGGTTCCCATATTTTTTATTCTTTTGTTCACTATTTATAGAGTGTTCACGAATTTGTGAACACTGCAAATTTAGTGAACAATTTCCGACTAGCCAAACTTTTTGTTCACTATTTATAGAGTGTTCACAAATTCGTGAACACTGCTGCTTTCATGAACACACCTATTGCTCAGGCACATAATACTTCTGGTCTTTGGTTATCTTACTCAAAGCATCTTGGGCTTTCTGCCATTCCTCTTCTTCCAGATAGTCGTTGCAGTCTGATGCGACATTATGAGTGACGACTTCTCGCCAAAAGTACACATCTTCGGGTGTCCTTGCGTATTTGAGTGAATCGCCATGGAGTAATTCAATGTAGTGATTGACCTCTTCGGTCTGCTTTTTCGTAGGCTTATAGCCCGACCATTGGTCTTTGGCAAATTCTACCATGGCGGCAATGGCCGCACCTTGGGCTGTAAAGCGTTCTCGAATTTGCGCAGGAGTTAATTTCTTTCTTGACATGATTCTTTGTTTTAATGGTGATACATGGTTTACTCATTCATCTTGATCATCCACAACCACTTCTGTTTCCAAATCCAGACCAAACATCTCCTTCAACTGCAAATAGTCGAAGCAGAGCGCTTTGGGACGATTGACCTTCACATGCTTTACCTGCTGACCATTCACGATGTCGATAGAAAAGTCGGGCATACCGCTGGGCAGGAGAATGGTGAAGCGGTCCTGTTTCAAGCCCAGGTAGGACGCATGGGACTTGAGGTAGGAGATGATGGTGGACCAGTTGGAACGGTTGGCCGTGGCATTCATGTTTCGGCTATTGAAGAGCGAAGCTACGGCTGCTGTATTCAGGTAGAGGATGGGGCGAGCTTCTTGAAATTCGATGTCCTCCTTGACGTTCAGCGGACGGAAAGACTTCATATAGCGAATGCGGTAATGTGCTCGGTCGATACATTTTCCTGAAGTTTGGAAGCCCTGCAGCATACTCCAGAAGTCGGCCACCTCGGAACTCTCTTGTGCCAGCTCATTCTGATTGCGCATTCCTCGAATAGTGGTGTCGAATAATTCAGTGAAGCTGAAAGGTACCTCTATTACCGTTTCCACGGTCCGGAAAGTGGCCAAGGGTATCAGCCAATTGCCGAAGATGCGGTCGTGAATCACCTCTTGATCCAACTTCGTAGCCAGCTCACGCTTCGTGATGCTGTAGATTTCGGGAAAGTTCTTCTCGAATAATTCTCGATGAGATAAGACCTCGATGGTGAGATGGGTAAGGCCCAAGTTGCACAACGAGACCAAATCCTCATAGTGACGTTTTTCCAGCTGATTGAAGGAGGTTTTTGTGAAAGCCAAAAAGATGACACGGGTGTAGAGTGCCATATCTTGCGTTGGTTTGTCCTGTCCACATAGTGCCACGCCGGTAGTGACAATGGTTTGAGCAGCCATGCCATCGGTATTGGTATTCTTCTTGGTCTGGCCACCGCCACCCCAAAGTCCTTTGAGGTAGGCTATCTTTCGGAGGTCGAGGTCGTTCTTGTACTCATCCAGCACCACCAGGGTATTGATTGCTTGTGAAACACGGTCGTTCATAGCAGGAACCGACGTTACACCCAGGTTAGGAGGGTCGATGCCATGCAGGAAGAACGACTGGAGGGAAGTAGCCAAGGTGGTCTTACCAGTGCCTTTTTCACCAAAGAGGTTAAGTATTGGGAAATGGCGGGTACGGCGGAAGATGATGTCGCGAAACAAGGTCGATAGGAGGTAGGAGAAGGCGACACGAGCGTTCTCTCCAAACACTTCGGTGAGTCTGGCTACAAAGTCGTATAATTTGACACCATTTCGGTTTTCATGTACCATCAGACGCTCGAATTGGAAAATTTCCTGGTTGTGAATGTAAATCTTTGAGGTGGCCGGAATATAGAAGGCTTTGTCGTTGATGCCTCGTACAATGCCCAACTCATCGACCGCCTTGAAGCTTCCATCAAACCACAAACCATTGCCAAAAGCAAAGAAGCCTTCGATGTCGTTCCAACCCAGTTTTCGAATGCGCTCTGCCGTATCTGTCTTGGAATAAAGATATTCCTTGACGCGATTGAGCTTATCAATCTTGGCCAGCCACACGTAGTTGCCCAACGAACCAGCTTTCTGCTGGAAGTTACTCAAAGAGCAAAGCTCAGACTCCTTTAGCTCGATGACGCGGCATACATTGTACATATTGCGCAGGCGGAAGATGCGAGTGCCATTACTCTCATCCTCGATATGAAAGAGCGGTTCCATGATGAAATTGGAGATGCGAGACGGATCTTCGTCCTCGTCGCCAATCGCATAGTAACAATGGTCGCGCACGAACAGGCCAAACTGTCGTAGCAATTCAGCCTCTCGCTGCTGGTCGTTCATGCCCGTCTGCTTCTCATTTCGCTTTCGGGCTTCTCCGCGAGCTTGCGAAACGGCATCCCGCCAGAGTTTTACCTTGCCATGTAGCTTGGCCAGCTGTTCGATACATTGATCGAACACCAATTGGTCTTTGACATAGCGAAGCAAATCGGCTATTTCTGCCACACATTTGCGCTCTTCCATCAGTGAACCTGCTACAAAGAAGCGCTTCTGAGCCAGCCAAACGATGAAATGCTTTTCTGTTAGGGAGGTATAATCCTCTCGACAATGGATAAAGCTATCCGCATCGTTCTTGACGGGCTTCATTCTTGGCGCATCTTCAGGAACTTCACTATCAGCATACAGATTCTGCAACTCTTCATCTGTCATCGGTGCTTGGGCAAAAGGAAGCTCTCGAACGGTTACATGAAAACCTTTCTTGATAGCCGAAGCGCCATTGGCCATGACAGCCTCAAAACCGGGGCCATAAAATTTGTCTAAGGCCACATCGGAGTCTGGAACAAAGCAGACGGAGGACGTGAATTTTTTCAACTGCTCAAACTGCTCCTCTGTCCATGCGGTACCGAGTGAAGCTACTGTATTGTCAAAGCCAATCGATTGCATCTTCAGTACATCAGGCGCTCCTTCTACGATGATAAAGTAGTTCGCTCCACGCTGACGACTGGCACGGTCAATACCGAACAAAGTTTCGCCTTTGGAATAGACTATACTCGTAGCCGAGTTGATGTACTTAGGTGCTTGGGAATTCTTGCCGATATAGCGAGCCGTATAAGCGATGATACGCCCCCAGCGATTGCGGATAGGAATCATAATGCGCTCCCGAAACATGGCATAGGCACGGCCATCTTCACTACGCTTCAAAAGGCCCAACTCAAAGAGAAGCTCTTCGTTGAGTGCTTTTTGTCGACAAAAGTCCAGGAAGGCTTGACTATCCTTGGGGGCATAGCCAATAGCGGATGTCGCACAGAACTCCTCTGGCCAACGACCATAAGTATAGTCTCTGGCTGCCCGACATTCGTCATTCGTGTTGATTCTCATGTTTTCTTGAAAGAAACGCTGAACATGATCCAGCACAATCAACAAAGATTCCCGATGTTTGGCTTCAGCTTTCTGATCCTCCGTTTGCTTTTCATCCACATATTCTATCTCGATATTGTGCTTCTTGGCGATGAACAGTACCGCTTCCATGAAGGAGAGATTTTCTTTCTCCATGATGAAGGTGATAGCGTCGCCACCACGGCCACAACCGAAGCAATGATAGAGATTCTTCTGAGGATTGACCTTAAATGAAGCCGTATTTTCCGAATGAAACGGGCACAGACCTATCAGCGCCACACCTTTTTTGGTTAGCGTGACGTATGGTTCAAGTACCTCTTTAATGTCGAGGTCTCTCACTTTATTGATAGTGGTTTCGCTAATCATAATGTTGTCAGTAAAGTCCAGCAGTCGATGATGGACTGACCGGAATATTTGGGGCGGCAAACATTATCTGGGTTAAGTGGCTTGATATAGCCACTCTTCTTGTACTTGCGAAGCGTCTTGTGGCTGATACCCAACTCAGCACAGGTTCGCTTCACCGAATAGACTCCATTGGGGTCGCAAGTTGGCTTTAACTCTTTCATTTTACCTACTATATGATGCAGCAGTCCCTAAAATTGATATTTAAATGCAACTATATAGTAGGAACTGCTTCGCATTTATATAGCCACTATATTGTTTGCAAAAACAACCAATATATCCATTACTTCTTATCCTTTGATGGGGAATCATCAAAATAGTCCTGAACGGTGCGCTGCAACAAGCGCAAATCGGCTGTTCGATACTCCACTTTACCAGGGCGCTTATAGCATTGCACCTTCCCTTGGCGTCTCCATCGTTCCACATTCCGACGACCAAACATTTCATAAGCTTTGCGCTGGCTGATAAACTCCGGGTCGTCTTTGTCTGATTTGAGCAGCTTTACCACCCTTGCTGCCAAATCGTTAAGGAATGTATCATAGGGAATTAAGTGGTCCAAAAACTGCAAGAATTGCATAGGCCTATCAAGAGTTCAGGCCTAAGATACTCGCCGGACAATGATGAGGTGGTTCACCTTGTCGGTTCTGGTTTTGAACTGGCGACTATACATTACACCCAGCTCGGAAGCTTGTGTACGGACGCTTTTCAATCGTGTAATGGGGAAGTTGATTTCTTGACCAACTTCGAGTGCCATGAGCGCAGGACGAATTTTTTCTACTTTTTCTTCCATAATTGTTTGATGTTTAATATTTAATGTTTAACTTTGCGCTTGGAATAGCTGCTGTCAACAAGCGCAAAGTAACATAAAATGGTTTAGATAGCCAAATATTTGTTTGATTATTATTCAACTGATGTTCAATTTTTGATGTTTAATATATGAATATACCCGTAAATGACGTCCATATAGGCAAAGCGATTGATGAACAACGCGAAAAACTCAAGCTTAGTAAGTCTGAGTTTGGGCGTAGAATTGGTGTGCCCCAACAACATGTGAACCGTATTTTGGAGCGTGACACCATGGAGACTAAACGACTCGTCAAAGTCTGTCAGGAACTCAATTTCAACTTCTTCAGTCTGTTTTGCCCACTACATACCCAGCAGATTTCAGCTTATCTCTCCGCTATATCTTTAGAAGGTGATGCCAATAATCTCATCGGTGATGCTGCATTATTGGCACAGCTGGAGAAAGTCAAAGGAGAATTGAAAGAAGTCCAAAGTGATTTAGAGCACGAGAAGCGAGAAAATCAGTTATTAAAAGAACAAATCGCAGGTCTTGTAGCCAACATGAAGGATAAAGACGCCATTATAGAACTCTTAAAAGAAAGGAGGGAATAGAAACTCTTACGCAATAACAATATAATTATGTAGCACCCTTTTCCGTTACAATGCTACAATAATTAGCTCTTCTGCTGCTACACATGTCTTTGTTATAGTATCCAACAAAAGTTTGACTTACGAAACACTGACGAAAGCCCTCAAATATATTGGTTATCAGTATAGTATTAGAGGTGCACAAGCAGCAATAGAAGGATTAAATCACATCTTCATCAAATAAACATAGAAAAGGCCACAAACCACTTACAAAACACTTACGAAAATGGCTGAAGTCATTGAAAATCAATAGTGTTGAAGTGGGGCGCAGGCAGCAATAGAAGGATAGTCAAATACGCTGGTTAGGTACTTAACTATCTGATAAATAGACTGTAAATACTTGTGAAAGTATTTGCAGTCTATTTTATTTTATGCCTGTTGGGTATTGATGTCCGTTTACCACCCAATATTTATTTGGTATTTATTATAAAAAACTAACTAAATGTTTGTTTAATCATAAAAACAGCTTTACATTTGCACCCCAGAAATCGACCGAATTGGGGTCTAACGTTTAATTTAAAAAAACAAAGAAAATGAAAAAGGGTTTATTATTGGTAGTTGTAATGTTAGCAACTATCGCTGTAAAAGCACAAGACATTTACGTAGGCGGATCTTTGAACGTTTGGCGTAACAGCACAGGCAACACTACTTCTTTTAAAGTTGCTCCGGAAGTTGGATACAACTTTAATGAAACATGGGCATTGGGTGCTGAATTGGATTATTCACATAATTATAATGGTGGACTAACAAAAAATTCAGTAATTGTTGCTCCATACATTCGTTGGTCTTACTGTGAAACCGGTGCGGTTCGCCTGTTCCTGGACGGAACTGCTGCTCTCGGCTTCGTGAAGGTTAAAGACGGAGACACTACTAAAGCTGGACAAGTAGGACTTAGACCGGGTATTGCTGTTAAATTGAACGATCACTTCTCTTTCATTGCCAAGTATGGTTTCCTGGGATATCGTAGAAATATAAATACGCTAGGAGATTCTTTTGGTCTTGAACTTACCAGTGAAGATCTTTCAATTGGTTTCCATTACGCATTCTAATAAGAAGAAAACAATTCAACAAATAGGAAAGGGAGTTCTCAAAAATAGGGAATTCCCTTTTTTTATGTATAATCTCTATAAATTGCGCACTTGTTAACGAAAAAGTTGTTTAATACAAATTACAATTATACATTTGTATTGTTAAACAATGAGGTCAATAGAAACCTTTAGTATTAATTTAAAACTTTAAAATTATGAAGAAGAGTGTTTTGTTTGTTTTATTTGTACTGATTTCAGTGGCAGGTTTCTCTCAAATTACAGGTTGGAATGCCAAAGTAGGTATGAACTTTAGTAATTACACCGGTGATCTTGATCTGAATGCAAAGGTTGGATTCAAACTTGGTGGAGGTTTTGAATATGCTTTTACTGATACATGGTCACTGCAACCTTCATTATTCTTAACTAGTAAAGGTGCAAAGAAAGATGGCAATAGCATTAATGCAATGTATTTGGAATTGCCAGTAATGGCTGCTGCACGTTTCAATGTAGCAGATAATACTAATCTGGTGGTGAATGCAGGTCCTTATTTTGCTTGTGGTATTGCCGGTAAAACAAAGTTTGACTTAGGTAATGACACAGAACGTAAAGTCGACACTTTTGGTGATGATGCTTTGAAGCGTTTTGATGCAGGTCTTGGTGTAGGAGTTGCATTGGAATTTGGTAGAATCATTGCAGGCTTGGATGGTCAATTTGGTCTGGTTGATGTGGAAAAAGTTGGTAATCCTAAAAACATGAACTTCTCTATTATCGTGGGATATAAGTTCTGATAAGAAAACACCGAAAATACAGAAAGCCGTTGCGGAAGACAATTCGCAGCGGCTTTTTTATTTTATGATTGAGAAAGTCATTTCCTTTATTGGATATACAATAGGAATGTACAGTCAGTTTACTATCGGCTTTTTATTAATCTGATAGCTTTTTCAACTTTTTAAAGTGCTCGATTACGGCTAAATAGTTCTGATCCTGACAGGCGTCGAATTTGTTCCAAAGATCTCCTAATACGACAGCTCCTCCGAAACCGAAATCTTTAATCTCCAGCAAATTATCTTCATTGATACCTCCCAATGCCATCACTTTCGAATCGATAATTTTGGCTCTTTGTGCTTCACGCAATTCTTCGGCAGTATATGTTGAATAGTAATTCACTTTAGAGATACTATCATAAATAGGACTCATAAAAACATAGTCGTAAAAATGCTTTCTGTTTTTTACCTCCTCCACTGAATGGCACGAACAGCTGATGTGACCATAATAATCATGCGGCTCTTTGGGATTACGTGCATTCAGGTGGATACCCATCAGATTAAATTCTTCTTTCAAATAGAAATGTTCATGCGTGACGATACGGCGGTGATATTTATCCGGAATAAGTGTCAATAGCCGTTCCGAATACATAGCCGGAGTTTCCGGCTTCCTAAGATGTAGGACATCCAGCCCCTCTTCGAAAAGAGCGGTAATAATCTTATCTTCTTCGACGAAGAAGGTAGGGGTGGTAACTACAATTAGTTTCATTTCTTTTGTTAAAATTGGATTGCTTAGCAAAGTTACTAATTAACTATGTCAGAAACCAACCTTTATAGTGAAAATTTGTTAGATTGCCATGTCCGCAGGTCGATTGTCCATAGTTCGCCGGCTAAAACATCTCCAAAATCACAGATTATTTTCAGCACTTCCGTAGCTTCAACACTTCCTACAATGGCAGGAGTAACTCCCATCACACCTTTAGGCGGAGGAGGCATCCGTTGCATTTCTTCTTCGTCAGGATAAAGATCCCGGTAGTTCTTTTTCTGGTTTCCATAGTTGAATACAGAAACCTGTCCTTCAAAGCCGCAGATAGCACCATATACGTATGGCTTTTTCTGTTCAATGCAGATATCGTTAATCAGGTAGCGGGTGGCAAAGTTATCACAGCCGTCGACTACTATATCATATTCCTGAATGATATGATAAGCATTTTCTTTCGTCAATCGGGTAGAGTAGGGATGTATTCTGATCTCGCTGTTGAGAGCGGAGAGCCGTTCCGCTGCACAGATAGCTTTCGGTTTACCCAATTCCTTTTCGGAATAGAGAACTTGTCGTTGCAGGTTAGTGATGCTTACCAAATCGTCATCTACCAGTCCGAGACATCCCACACCGGCGCCTGCCAGGTAGAGAGCGATGGGAGAGCCTAGCCCTCCCACACCTACAATAAGCACTTTGGCTTCCTGCAGTTTCTTCTGACCTTCTTCTCCGATTTCGGGAAGTATGATTTGTCTGTCGTACCGCATCTGCCTATCTTTTAAAATCAAAAGACTGATCCCAATCTTTCCAAACCGGTTCGCGACCCAGTTTCTTCAAGTCACGTTCCACTTCAACCGCCTTTCGCTCATCACTTACGTGAAATTGTTCCAGGGTTTGAGGATAACTGTAATATCCTCCCGGTTCAGTTTTACTCTCCGCACTCATGGTTGTAACACCGAGCGTTGCCATGTGATTTCGGATTTCTGCACTTTCACGGGTGGAATAGGAGATATCTACGTCGTGGTCGAAGATTCGCATCGCGAATGTAAGTTGAGCCAGTTCCCGGTCGTTCATGACTACATTCGGTTGGAATCCGCCATTTTCAGACGGACGCATACGCGGGAAATTTACGCTGTATTTTGTTTTCCAATAATGCTTCTGCAGATAACGCAGATGATAAGCCATCATCGTTACGTCTGTCCGCCATTCTTCCAGACCGATCAGGACACCCATGCCAATCTTATGTACACCTGCCTGTCCCATGCGGTCGAAGCCGTCTACACGCCATTCGAATTTAGACTTCATGCCTCTCGGATGATATGTCTTGTAATTTGCTTTATGGTAAGTCTCTTGAAAACAGATCACTCCATTCAGACCATGATTAGTCAGTTCCTGATATTCTTCTGCTTTAAGGGGCATTACTTCAATTTGCAGGTTGCTGAAATAAGGTTTTGCCAAATCCAGCGCCCGGGCAATGTAGGGAACACCTGCTGCGGCAGGGTTTTCACCGGTTACGAGCAGTAGATTTTCAAAAGGAGCCAGTCGTTTGATGGCTTTGTATTCGTTGACAATCTCTTCCTCTGTCAGTATCGTTCTCTTCATCGGATTGCTGATGTGGAAACCGCAATAGACGCAGGAGTTGGTACATGAATTAGTCAGGTAGAGCGGTACGAACATGGAGATAGTCTTACCGAACCGTTCCATCGTATATTTCTGACTAAGGCGTGCCATCACTTCCAGATAAGGAGTGGCGGCAGGTGAAATCAGCGCCATAAAGTCGTTGACATCCAGATGCTCTTTTTTACCCAATGCACGGCGTACGTCGGCATCTGTTTTGGAATAGATGGCTTTTGTCGTCTCTTCCCAGGATATTTTTTCTAATTCGTCGGAGAACATTCTTATTAAATTGAGAATTAAAAATTGAAAATTGAAATGAGGGGAGGGCAGGTTCGGTCAGTGGGCTGACTTTCTGTTTCTCCCCACTCATTATTTGTTGGTTTTAGCGCTTTTCTTTAAATCGCGTGACAATCTCATTGCACAGAAATTAGGTCCGCACATCGTACAATATTCTCCATCGATATGATGTCCTGCACGGAAATAGGTCTGCGCCCGCTCCGGGTCGAGAGACAGGTCGAACTGATCTTTCCAGCGGAACTCATAGCGAGCTTTACTCAATGCGTTGTCTCGTACCTGTGCACCCGGGTGTCCTTTTGCCAGGTCAGCGGCATGAGCGGCTATCTTGTAGGTAATGACTCCTACGCGTACATCCTCTTTGTCGGGTAAGGCAAGGTGTTCTTTCGGAGTGACATAACAAAGCATAGCCGTACCCAGCCATCCGATTTGTGCGGCACCGATAGCAGAAGTGATATGGTCGTATCCGGGAGCAATATCCGTCACCAACGGGCCGAGTGTATAGAATGGGGCGTCATGGCATTTTTCAATCTGACGTTCCATGTTCTCTTTGATTTTATGCATCGGAACGTGTCCGGGGCCTTCAATAAATGCCTGAACATTCTTATCCCAGGCACGAAGCACTAATTCTCCCATGGTATCCAGTTCGGCAAACTGCGCTTCATCGTTCGCATCGTAGATAGAACCCGGACGAAGTCCGTCGCCTAAAGAAACGGCTACATCATATTGTGCCAGAATATCACAAATATCATCAAAGTGATCGTATAAGAAACTTTCCTGATCGTGTACGAGACACCATTTACTCATTATGCTTCCTCCACGGCTGACAATACCGCACAACCGCTTATCGGCAAGATGAACATTATGGCGGCGGATCCCTGCATGAATGGTGAAGTAATCTACACCTTGTTCGCATTGTTCAATCAATGTATCCCGGTAGATTTCCCAGGTGAGGTCTTCCACTATGCCGTTCACCTTTTCAAGTGCCTGATAAATAGGAACCGTGCCGACGGGTACGGGACAATTACGGATAATCCATTCGCGTGTTTCATGGATATTTTCTCCTGTGGAAAGATCCATCAAGGTATCGCCACCCCATTTGCAGCTCCACAATGCTTTCTCCACTTCTTCATCTATGCTTGAGGTAGTAGCTGAATTTCCGATATTCGTATTGATTTTCACAAGGAAGTTGCGTCCGATAATCATCGGTTCAGCTTCCGGGTGGTTGATATTGGCCGGTAATACAGCACGTCCTTCTGCAATCTCCTGACGGACAAATTCTGGAGTAATGTGGGTCTTGATTCCCAATTCTTCGCAATTCATGTTCTCGCGGATTGCTACATATTCCATTTCAGGGGTGATAATCCCTCTTTTGGCGTATGCCATTTGAGTGATTGCTTCTCCTTTTTTAGCGCGATAGGGCAGAGCGATGTGCTCGAAACGTAAGTGATCGAGACTTTTATCGTCCCTTCTCATTTGTCCGTATTCTGAAGTAATTTCAGGAAGTTGTTCCACATCACCACGGCCTACAATCCATTCTTCACGCATACGCGGCAGTCCTTTTTTAAGATCAATGCTCATATTCGCATCGCTGAACGGTCCGCTGGTATCATATACATATATCTCCGGGTTCGGTGTTGCTATCTTTTCTTCGCCTTCAAAGCTGACACTGGGCACTTGTTCCACTTTCCGCATCGCTACACGGATATTCGGATAAAGTTTACCGGGTAAATAGACTTTCTGCGAGCGGGGGAATTTTATTTTTTGTTCCATAGTTTATTCGTTTTTAATCAAGAAAAGCCGTTAGAGGTGAACTTGCTTCTGCCACGAAGTCGACGGCTTGTAATCCTAATCCTGCTTCGTAAGCCTGTCTTCCGGCTTCTGTGGCCGCTTTGAATGCTTTTGCCATTTCTACCGGATTTCCGGCAACGGCTATTGCGGTATTAACTAATACAGCGGAAGCTCCCAGTTCCATTGCTTCGGCAGCATGACTGGGTGCACCGATACCCGCATCTACGACTACCGGGATACCTGCCTGTTCGATAATGATTTGCAGGAATTCTTTGGTCTGCAATCCTTTATTGGTACCGATTGGTGCACCGAGCGGCATAACGGTAGCTGCGCCCGCTTCTTCCAGACGTTTGCAGAGTACAGGGTCAGCCTGACAATAAGGCAACACGATAAAACCTAGTTTTACCAGTTCTTCCGTAGCTTTCAGTGTCTCGATAGAGTCAGGGAGCAGATAGCGTGGGTCCGGGTGAATTTCCAGTTTCAACCAGTTTGTTCCAAAGGCTTCACGAGCCAACTGTGCTGCAAAAACAGCCTCTTCTGCATTACGTACACCGGAAGTATTGGGCAATAGCTGAATATTCGGATGAATAATATGTTTCAGCATGTCATCCTCTTTGTTGTCCATGTCGATTCGTTTCATGGCAACAGTAACCATTTCCGTGCCTGAAGCCAGAATAGCTTGTTCCATTACTTCATTGGAATTGAATTTTCCTGTTCCCAGGAAAAGACGGGAGTTAAATTCGCGTCCCGCAATTACTAACTTTTCCATTCTATATATATTATAAATTAAATTACTGATTGTACATCATTGCTTTACGCATGATTCAGGATTCTACGTGTTTCTTCTATCGGATTATCCGCTCCGAGAATGGTTCCCGACAGGGCTATCCCGTTTACTCCTGTGTGAAGTATGGCAGGAATATCCTCATAAGTGATTCCTCCAATCGCTACTACGGGGATTTCGATATTCGCCTCTTTCATCTGTGAAAGGATGGAGGAATAGCCTTCCAATCCCAGTACAGGGCTTAAATTCTTTTTGGTGGTAGTAAACCGGAAAGGACCGATGCCAAGATAATCGGCACCGGCACGATAGTGCTGTACAACATCTTCGAATGTATTTGCAGTGCCGCCGATAATGAAAGCCTCTCCAAGAATTTGGCGGGCCTGGTCGATAGACATATCCTTTTTGCCCAGATGCACACCGTCCACTTCCAGCTTTCGCGCCAGTTCAACGTGATCGTCCAGAACCAGGATTGCTTCGTGCTCTTTACAAAGCGGTTTCAGTTGCAGGGCTACTGCCTCCACTTCTTCGAGAGGAGCCTCTTTCATGCGTAGTTGGATCCATTTGCACCCGCCTTCGAGTGCCATACGTGCCGATTCGAGGTACGAGTACCGTTCGGTCTGATGCGTGATAAATTGTAGACTGACCATTCCCTTATCCTCCGCAAGCAGCTTTGATAATCACCAGGTTATCGTTCTCATGCAATATGAAACCCTCCCATTCGGTACGGGGAATCATTTTGTTGTTTACGGCGATAGCAATGCCTTGAACCGGAAGTTCGAGCTGTGCTGTCAGTTGTGTAAGGGTAGAGTCAGGAGTAACTTCCACCTCTTTGTTGTTCACTTGTACTTTCATTGTCCTATCAGAATAAATAAGTTGAAAGTAAATACAAAGAGCGTGCTTGAATGGAAAGGCGATAAGAAGAAACACAATCCCTACGTCAGTACTAACTGCCTCAGGTTCCTAGGGTATAATCTCAGCCCCTCATGGGGCACCCCTTTGTCTTTACGGGGGCAAAGTAAGTGAAAAAGAAACAGAAAAACACTAAATCATTCGATTTTTTTTCATTTTTCTGTTGATTCCTGTTTTTTGATAGGATGAGAAAAGATAAATCGGGCGCCATTTTTGTAATTCTTGTCAATCCAGATATCACCTCCCATATATTGGATGGTCAGTTTGCAGATAGCCAGTCCCAATCCTGTACCCTGTACGAACTCGTTCAGCTTTTCGAAACGTTGGAATACCAGCTCCTGTTTATCTTCGGGGATTCCGGTGCCGGTATCAGTTACCGAGAACAGCATACATTGCTTTTCTTCGTCCACTTCATAATCCAGCGTAATGCTTCCTCCGGCAGGAGTGAATTTCAAGGCATTGTTCAGCAGATTGATAATAATCTGTTGCAGGCGCAAGGGATCTGTGTAGAGCATGTAAGGCTCTTTAGGCATTTGCAGTTTAATGTCTACATCCATTGTCTTGTTCCGGTTGGTCAGAGTAATCATATTCTGGCAATGGTTCACCAGCTCACACCATTCATAGTTGAATTGCAGTTTTCCTGATTCCAGGCGTGATATATCCAGTACATCACTAATCAGTTGGAGCAACAGATTGGAGTTGGTCTGGACAATATCTGCGTATTCTTTCAGTTCGTTATTCTGCTCTACCGAACCGATAATCAGGCTGGAGAAACCGACAATAGCATTTAGCGGAGTCCGTATCTCGTGGCTCATATTCGAAACAAAGGCACTTTTCAGCTGATTAGCTTCTTCGGCGCGCTCTTTAGCATCACGCAATTCGACTTCAGACTCTTCCAGCTTCTTTTTATCTTCCCGTAGTTGTTTCGTAGTTCTTTCAAGGTGATTCTTCAGGATTTTAGTCCGGTAATAGTAATACAGCGAAATCATTAGACTTCCTACTAATACGAGAAATATAATCAGGATGAATTGTACTTCTGTCTTATAGGCCACAAAGAACGGGATGGGCTGATTGATTACCATTGAGTTGACAGGTAACTTCTTGTTTTCAAATCCCCATTCCTTTAGTTTCTTCGCATCAAATTTATATCTGTTGGGTAAGATATTGATACTGCTGATATCAGTTTCCTTCTGGTCTAAAAAGCGGTAGGCATATTCTCCCATGCTTTGTCCCACTCCTTCATATTGCGGGACATATCCTCCGATAGCCCAGTAACCTATTGCAGTGGAAGTCATGCTGAACATAGGCAGGAGAGGATTGGCTTTGGAAAAAGCATAAACGGAGTTATTCATGTAAGTAATACCCCGGTTATCGATTCTCCAGATGCCAAGCAACATGACTGTGTTTCTGGGAAGATTGCGCAATTGACTGGCAGCCATATCGAGTGTATGGATGCGGCCATCGACGTAGGTGATAGACAACTGTGGGAAATGTTGCAGGTTTTTCTTGAACCATGCCAGTTCGGCAAGTCCGTTGTATGTGTTATCCGATACAAATACAAGGTGTTCTGTTTCCGGATAGAAATCCTGTATCATTTCAATATCTTTTTTAATGTCATATTCGTATGTGCTACAATATCTTACGTTGTATTCCTTCATGCGTTCCATTAAGTTAATGCTTTCGGGATTATAGCTTCGGATGTCGGTTGAATCCTCCGGAATACGTATTCCGTTGCGTGATGCCATTGCACAGAAAACAGGAAGCTGCTTGTACTTTTCATCTTCGAGATGGAGGAAACTGCTCCATGCTTCACCACCCAGGAGAATAACTAATTTGGCTTTCGGATGTTTGTCCAGAATATCGGTCAATGTTTTTTTCCATTGATGCGCCTGCGTTAAGTCTGTTGCATTCATATTTTCTACCATGGTCGAATATCTTCCTCCCAATTGGGTGTAGGTCTCTATAAATGTGCTGATGTTATCGTAGGTATATTTAGTGTCAGAATTATAAGAGGTGATAAACAGAATTTCTTCCTCAGATTCTTCTGTGGTGGCAGCATTGCCGAAAAGGGGGAGGAAAAGGAGTACAGCAATGGAGACAATAAATCGTATTTTTTTTCTTTTATACAGTATCATAATTGTTTGTTATGTTGTTTTATGAGTTGCAAAAATACAACTAATGCATCTGATATACAATAAAAGTCTGTTTCTTTTTAATCTGTAAAAAAGGTCGCTGTGAAAAACACAATGACCTTTTCCATAAGTATAGTTTAGCTTGTAAATTTGATTACATTCTTTTTTCAACCACATCCCAGTCGATGATATCCCACAGGGCGTTTACGTGGTCGGCACGGCGGTTCTGGTAATCCAGATAATAGGAGTGTTCCCAAACGTCAAATCCAAGAAGTGGTTTCAAACCGGCACGTACCGGATTGCTGCCGTTCCCCTCTTTAGTGATTTTCAGTTTACCGTCTTTATCTACGGATAGCCAAGCCCATCCTGAACCAAACAATCCGACTGCTGCTGCATTGAATTCTTTCTTGAAGTTTTCAAAGCTGCCAAAGTCACGTTTGATAGCTTCTCCCAGTTTACCGGCCGGTTCCTTCTTCGAAGGTTTCGGGGCAAATTGCAGGAAGTACAGGTTGTGGTTCAATACTTGTCCGGCGTTATTGAATATAGCTCCATCCGGTGCGGCTGCAACGATTTCTTCTACCGTTTTACCTTCATATTCTGTTCCGGGCACGAGGCTATTCAGATTATTTACATACGTTTGTAGATGTTTTCCGTAATGGAAATCTATTGTTTGCTGACTGATTACAGGTTCCAACGCATTGTTAGCGTAAGGAAGTTTAGGCATTTCGTAAGTCATGGTCATCATAATTAAAGACATTAATATAGTATTCATAATGTTACAAGTTTTAATTGGCTTGTTATACTATAATAACAGAAGCCCTTTGCAAAATGTTCACAGCATCTTACTTTATTTGTAAATGTACTGTATACGTTCCACTTCTTTCGGATGCTCACGGTCGGTCCGGCAGATCCATTGGCCCGTATTATCATATTCATAATAAGAATTACTATCGATCTGGTTTCCGTATTTATCGTACAGGCAGATCAGACATCCCGATGTTTTCTGGTTATTGCCTAAAATCCGTTGGTAAACGATCTGTGTCAGATAACCGTATTTATCGTATTCATAAGCATCTTTTTGTGAAATAATCTGATCCGAAGAATTTGCAAAAAGCAGGTTTTGATGTTGGGATGAAATCAATCTGCCTTTATCATCATATTTGTTTGCGGTGTACGCCTGAAGTTCTCCATTCTTATTATACTCTTTGGTTTCGGTCAATAACCCCTGTTTATTATAGGAACTTATGATGACTCTTCCATCTGTATACTTGAGCGAATCACTCTCGATACTTCCGTCCGTACCGATACGGCGTGTCCGTCGGTAGAGATCCGTTTTGGTTTTCGGATTCGTTTGCACTTCAAAGATGCAGTGACCTTGCGGATCGTATAATCTGTTCGTTTGTATTTCATTGCTTGGCTGACCGTTCTTTACGGTAAGCGACAATGTAGAAATGAGCTGCCCCTTATCATCATACGAATAAGTGGTCGAGGTATTTCCCGTACTGTCATTTTCCGCAGACTTAATCAATCGTCCTCCATTATAGTATTTCACAGAAGTAGGAGTGGATATGATTGTTTGCAGAATAAACGGTGTCCGTAGTGCATTGGCCTGGTCACGAAATTCCTTATACCTGTGTGTGCAAAGAAAATCCTGCAGCATACTCAAAGATTCGGAATTGACAATGGCAGCTTTTAAAAGCTCAAAATCAGCTTTTTCACTAAGATATTCAAGGTCGTCCAGATGAGTACGTGCTGTGGAAGTCAGGTAAGGTGATTGCTTATACTCGTCAATAATCTGCCGGATGTCTGTTGCGTTTCCTTTCTCTCGGAGGCTGTCGATTCCTTGAAACAGAAAATCATCGTATAACGCGCGGACTTCCGGAAGGAATGGACGCGTATCTTTATCCGTGAAGAATTTCTGCATGTTGGCGTTATCAAAAAATGCCTTGAAATTCGCCGATGTCGGATTACTCTTTACGATCTGGTAAAGCCGTTTGTTTTCCGCAGTGTTGATTTGAGAGATAAATTTGCCGTTCGGATATTCCGTGATGTACGTTTGATAAATATTCAGCGTAGGTGTTTTCAGCATACCTTCCAGTAAAGCCATTTCACGGATGTCCCGCACCTTTTGCAAGATGGCGGAATCTCCCGGATAACCGCTTGACCGGATACTGTCCATCAACGTCTTGCTAAAAGGAATTTGATCTTTCGAAGCTTCCAGAATGGAGATCACGGCCAGTTCTGCTTTGTTTTGTACGTTGGAAAGTTGTATTTTCTCTTCTTCACAGATATTGGGAAAATAAGCTTTCGTTGCCCTTTCATAGCATCCGAAATAGTTGGTGGCAGCCTGTTCGCTTTGCTCGTTCCACAATCCGTTGAGCACATCCAATAATGCCAGTTCCTCGGCATAATAGGTTTGTGTCTCGTCATCTATCTTATCACGGTTTTTCTGCCATTTGTCGGCGTCATTATCGTTCAGATACCTTAGCAGCTTTTCCAGGCGGCTCTGCTTTTGTGCCATTGCCTGTGGAATGCAGGCGACCAGAAACAAACTCAAAATAATCGATAAAAATATACTTCTTTTCATTGCTTTTTGGTGTTAGGTTAAAATAGTTAGTGATGAAAATTCATAAAAATACCTTCATTCTCGAATGAATATTATACTTTTGTATTGAGAACAAATTTGAATGCCAAGGGTTTGTTAAAAATCCACATTGTTTTTATAATGCTGTTATGAATACCAATTATATAGATGAATTGAACGAGAGTCAGTGTGCTGCAGTGACTTATAATGACGGTCCTTCGCTGGTGATAGCCGGTGCAGGTTCAGGGAAGACGCGCGTATTGACTTATAAAATCGCTTACTTGCTGGAACAGGAGAACGGCTACAATCCGTGGAATATCCTTGCACTGACCTTTACGAATAAGGCGGCGCGCGAGATGAAAGAGCGTATTGCCCGTCAGGTAGGTATGGAAAGGGCACGTTATTTGTGGATGGGGACTTTCCATTCCATCTTCTCACGGATTCTTCGTGCCGAAGCAACATTTATCGGGTTCACTTCCCAGTTCACCATCTATGATACGGCTGATAGTAAGAG
>ERZ791737.134-NODE-134-length-92303-cov-20.528586_pt1 | contig 92303 bp, 65 predicted proteins | sample MGYA00510042_ERZ791737 | MGnify/ENA primary metagenome ERZ791737 (study PRJEB30046, sample SAMN00791965) | human gut metagenome | study: EMG produced TPA metagenomics assembly of the A metagenome-wide association study of gut microbiota in type 2... | reverse complement strand
CGGTTTCTTTCGTACCACTGCAGTGGTACGAAAGAAACCGTATAGGGGGACGAATAGCTATTAGCATCTTATCAGCAAGTATCTGCCCCTTTCAATTCCTAAAACAATAGTAGAAGGGAGTTATCATATAATCGCCAACTAAGCAAGATAGAAGTGTTAATATATCAAGTTTACGACAAATAAATACAAGTTTTCTTTTGTATATATGTAACTATTTCATAACTTTGTACAAAATTTAATTGTAGGTTTTCTATTATAATTTAAAAGCACAACATTATGAAAAAAGGAGTAATGGGTTTATTGGTAATGACATGTGTATTAGCCGGCTGTAAGGAGGATGTTTATGATCCAAATTATAACCCGAATTTAGATGCACGTGTTCCTGAAAATTTCGATTGGTCCACTACTAAAGCATTAACCGTTAATGTAGAAGTAAACGATGAGTACGACGGAAAATATTATTATGCAGTACGCGTATATGATAAAGCTCCCGGAGAAGGTGTTCTGCCGGTAGCAGCTTCCGGCAAAGTAACCGGAGACATGCCTTTTTCACAAGAAATTGTGATTCCGGCCACGGTTTCCAAATTGTATATAGCACAGGTGTTTAAAAATGCAAATGCTTCCGAAGTAATAACGATGAAAGAGGTTGCTGTAGAAGGAACTATGATAAACTATTCGTTTAGCAGTAGTTCAAAAACACGCAGTACAGTTAATACCCGTGGCAATGATGATGCAGTTATAGTAACGGATGCATCTCAAATACAAGGAGGCAAAAAGAATGACGTGAAGGAGTATAAGATTAAAAGAGGAACTACAATTACGTTGCCTTCTATTACCGGAGACTTGCAGTATGTAGAAATAGAAGTAGAAGGCACATTAGTAATTAATGGAAAAGCCTTATTACATGGGTGGGAGATTGATGTGGAAGATACCGGCAAACTAACTGTTAATGGAGATTTGGTTCTTGTTGGAAATCAAAATAATGAAGATAAGAGTTCTTCATTGGAAAATAATGGCTATGTGCATGTGACAGGGAATTTACATGTGGAAGCCGGTGCCAAATTGGATAATGATGACAATGATGATGGCAAATTACCTGGTGGTTGTATCATTGTAGATGGAGAAGTTCATTTCCAGTCAAATAAAATAGAACTGGACGAAAGAAGCTATATGTCCTGTGGCAGTCTGAGACTAAATGCTTCGGATATGAAGATAACTATGGAGACAGGAGCTTGGTTAAGGGTTACCGGATCTCTAACCTCTGCCCAGAATTGTGAAATAGGTTTTGGCGATGATGGTGAATTTGAGACACCGGAGCAAGATGAATATATAAAGGGTACAACATATGTAGGATTGTTGCAAGTTGGCAGTTGGAGCAATAATGGTAAGGATAATTTAACCGTAAGAAAAGAAATTTTGGTCGAATCTCCCCAAAGAGGTTCACATAATATTGGATCTTGGACAGAAGATGCCACAGGCATGATTGTTATTGCTGGAACCGAATGTAGCGGCGGCTTCGGAACTGATGAAAAGAATGAGTTAGGTACTTATACCTACATCATTGAAGATATGTATCCCGAGCAAGGCGACTATGATATGAATGACATCGTGGTTTCTATGACCGCTTCTCAACAAGAGAGTAAATTAACTATTGAAGGTCAGTTGAAAGCTGTTGGCGCTTCATACAAAATAGTTCCTTATGTTGAGGTAGACAATAAAACACAACCTTTATTCAGTGATGAACAAGGTAATGCGCTTGAAGCACATTTGGTCCTTGCAAAAGATGAAAACAGTTCGGCCCTTATTAATACAATAAACGATCAACCCTCTCACCCTGCACAATCCTTCAAATTAGAATTTGATGGCGTTAAAAAAGGACTGAACATGGACGACATTGATTTCTATATTGAAGTTAATGGCACTCGAATTCATTGGAATACTCAGGACAAAGAGAAAAGAGCCACTTGGGGAATGCGCATTCCCGGCAATAAATTCAAATGGCCTCAAGAAACGGTAAGCATCACTAAAGCGTACTCAAATTTCACTCGATGGTTTGAGGACCCGACTTATGACTGGTATAACCATTCAAACCCAAGCCAGGTTTACACTCCCCAATAACCGAAATTCATAAGTGCATAATATAGCTCAGGACACATATCCTGAACGCAGTGAAGAATCTCTTTTCCATTATGATGGAGAAAAGAGATTCTTCTCTTTTTTTTATTTACTCATTTTTTTCTCCTCCCCACCGATTTTGTATATCTTTGCCGCGAAAGCGAAGATAAGTATTATCTTTGCACCCGAAGAAGTCGTAAATCGTAAAATCGTAAATATAAGTATGATTCTTTTTTTCAGAACCCCATCCAAGAGCGTGATTGCCGTAGAATGTGACCACGCACTCGCCCAGGCAGACAGCGACAAACTCTGCTGGCTTTTTGGAGAAGCCACCCCCGAAAGTGAAGACAACCTGAAAGGACATTTCGTCGGCCCGCGTCGCGAAATGATTACCCCCTGGAGTACAAATGCCGTGGAAATCACCCAGAACATGGGCTTGAACGGTATCACCCGCATCGAAGAATACTTCCCCGTAAAGGATGAGAATGCCGACCGCGACCCGATGCTGCAACGCATGTACAAAGGTCTGGACCAAAACGTATTTACTACGAATCGCCAGCCGGAACCGATTGTACACATCGCAGACCTGGAAGCATACAACGAAAAAGAAGGTCTCGCCCTCTCCAAAGAGGAAATGGACTATCTCAAAAAGGTAGAGAAAGATCTCGGACGTCCGCTTACCGACTCCGAAGTATTCGGTTTCGCACAAATCAACTCCGAACACTGCCGCCACAAAATCTTTGGCGGAACATTCATCATCGACGGAGTGGAGCAGGAATCGTCCCTCTTCCAGATGATTAAAAAAACTACGCAAGAGAATCCCAACAAGATAATCTCCGCCTATAAGGATAATGTAGCTTTTGCCGAAGGACCGGTTATCGAGCAGTTTGCTCCGGCAGACCACTCAAAACCCGATTTCTTCCAGGTAAAAGACATCAAGAGCGTTATTTCGCTGAAAGCCGAAACGCACAACTTCCCTACTACCGTAGAACCGTTCAACGGAGCTTCGACCGGTACGGGCGGTGAAATCCGCGACCGTATGGGTGGTGGCAAGGGCTCCTGGCCCATCGCCGGAACAGCCGTCTACATGACCTCTTATCCCCGCACAGACGAAGGACGCCCCTGGGAAGAAATCCTGCCGGTACGCCAATGGCTATATCAAACCCCGGAACAGATTCTGATCAAAGCATCCAACGGCGCCAGCGATTTCGGTAACAAGTTCGGCCAACCGCTGATTTGCGGTTCCGTACTGACCTTCGAACATAAGGAGAACGATGAAGTTTACGGCTACGACAAAGTGATTATGCTTGCCGGTGGTATAGGCTACGGTACCCAGCGCGACTGTCTGAAGGGTGCACCCGAAGCCGGCAACAAGGTAGTAGTCATCGGTGGTGACAACTACCGCATCGGCTTGGGCGGTGGTTCCGTGTCTTCAGTAGATACCGGACGTTACAGCAGCGGCATCGAACTGAACGCCGTGCAACGTGCCAATGCCGAAATGCAGAAACGTGCCTACAACGTAGTGCGCGCACTTTGCGAGGAGGACACCAACCCCGTTGTCTCCATCCACGACCACGGTTCGGCCGGACACGTAAACTGTCTGTCCGAGCTGGTAGAAGAGTGTGGTGGCGTAATCGACATGAGCAAACTGCCTATCGGTGACAAAACGCTGTCCGCCAAAGAAATCATTGCCAACGAGAGCCAGGAACGCATGGGTCTGCTCATCGAAGAAGAAGCCATCGAACACGTACGCAAAGTGGCCGAACGCGAACGCGCCCCGATGTACGTAGTCGGTGAAACGACCGGCGACCACCGCTTTGCCTTCCAGCAAGCCGACGGTGTACGTCCGTTCGACCTTGCCGTAGAACAGATGTTCGGTTCTTCTCCCAAGACTTATATGGTGGACAAGACTGTAGAACGTCACTATGAAATGCCGAAATACGAGCTTTCCAAGCTGCACGAATATCTCACAAACGTACTCCAACTGGAGGCTGTGGCATGTAAAGACTGGTTGACCAACAAGGTGGACCGCTCCGTAACGGGTAAAATAGCCCGTCAGCAATGCCAGGGCGAATTGCAGTTGCCGTTGAGCGACTGCGGTGTAGTTGCTTTGGACTATCGCGGTGAGAAAGGTATCGCCACTTCTCTGGGACATGCCCCTCAAGCAGCGCTTGCCGACCCGGCAGCCGGTTCCGTACTTTCCGTCAGCGAAGCATTGACCAACTTGGTTTGGGCACCGCTTGCCGAAGGATTGGACAGCGTATCACTCTCCGCCAACTGGATGTGGCCCTGCCGCTCGCAAGAAGGCGAAGACGCACGTCTGTACACGGCAGTGAAAGCATTGAGCGACTTCTGCTGCGCTCTGCAAATCAATGTGCCGACGGGTAAAGACTCTCTCTCCATGACTCAGAAATACCCCGACGGCAGCAAGGTCATTGCTCCCGGAACGGTTATCGTTTCTGCAGGCGGTGAAGTTTCCGACGTGAAGAAAGTCGTTTCTCCCGTATTGGTCAATAACGAAAAAACCACTCTTTATCATATCGACTTCAGCTTCGACAGCCTGAAGTTGGGCGGCTCGGCCTTTGCCCAATCGCTGGGTAAGGTTGGCGACGAAGTACCCTGCGTACAAGATGCCGAATACTTCCGCGACGCTTTCCTTGCCGTACAGGAATTGGTAAACAAAGGATTGATTCTTGCCGGACATGACATTTCTGCCGGCGGTCTTATCACGACCCTGCTTGAAATGTGTTTTGCCAATGTAGAAGGCGGTCTGGAAATCAATCTGGACAAGATGAAGGAACAAGACCTCATCAAGATCCTGTTTGCCGAGAACCCGGGTATCGTTATCCAAGTGAACGACAAGCACAAAGAAGAGGTCAAGAAGATATTGGAAGATGCAGGTGTAGGTTACATCAAACTGGGTAAGCCGACCGATGAACGCCATATCCTCGTATCAAAGGGTGACGCCACTTACCAGTTCGGCATCGACTATATGCGCGATGTATGGTACTCCACTTCTTACTTGCTCGACCGCAAGCAATCCATGAACGGTTGCGCCAAGAAGCGTTTCGAGAACTACAAGATGCAACCGCTGGATCTGGTATTCATGCCGGACTTCAAAGGCAAGTTCTCACAGTATGGCATCGACCCGAACCGTCGGACGCCAACCGGCATCCGTGCCGCCATTATCCGTGAGAAAGGAACCAACGGAGAACGCGAAATGGCCTATTCACTCTACTTGGCAGGTTTCGATGTGAAAGACGTGACGATGACCGACCTTATCAGCGGACGCGAAACGCTGGAAGATGTGAACATGGTTGTTTATTGCGGCGGCTTCTCCAACTCCGACGTTCTTGGTTCGGCCAAAGGATGGGCAGGCGCCTTCCTCTTTAACCCGAAAGCCAAGGAAGCCCTTGATAAGTTCTATGCCCGCGAAGACACCCTTTCACTCGGTGTATGCAATGGCTGCCAGCTGATGATGGAACTGAACCTCATCAACCCAGAACACAAGAAACAAGGAAAGATGTTGCATAACGATTCTCATAAATTTGAATCCACCTTTATCGGTCTTACCATCCCGACCAACCGCAGCGTAATGTTCGGCTCTCTGAGCGGAAGCAAACTCGGTATCTGGGTGGCCCACGGAGAAGGTAAGTTCGCTTTACCGTATGAAGAAGACAAATACAATGTGGTAGCCAAGTTTACCTATGACGAATATCCTGCCAATCCGAACGGTTCGGATTACTCGGTTGCAGCATTGGCCAGCGCCGACGGACGCCATCTGGCAATCATGCCCCACTTGGAACGTGCCATCTTCCCCTGGCAGAATGGTTACTATCCTGCCGATCGCCTGCATAGCGACCAGGTGACTCCTTGGATAGAAGCATTTGTCAATGCACGTAAATGGGTAGAAGACAAGAAGAAATAATTAATTTTCTCTTCCTTAATAAATATGCAACAAGCGCGGATTATTCACAATTCCGCGCTTGTTTGTTTTCCACTCTTCATGTCCTTTTTTTGCTTTTCTCAAACAAAAGCATTACTTTTGTGTTAATTTTATCACTTCTCTTATTGATATCAACTTTCAAAAAAACCTACGACAATTATGAGAAAGCGTTTCTTCTTCATCATATTACTACTATTACCCATTATATGTACCGCCCAGACGTACAAATATATAGGCGTTGAAGACGGTCTGAGTAACAGACGAGTGTATGCCATTCAGAAAGACCAGAAAGGCTATATGTGGTTCCTCACCCACGACGGCATTGACCGATACAATGGCAAAGACTTCAAGCAATATAAATTGGTGGATGAAGAAGAAGAGGTAAACTCCATGATGAACCTGAATTGGCTGTATATGGATTCTAAGGGGACATTATGGGAGATCGGTAAAAAAGGACGTGTATTTCGTTACGACACCAAACACGACAAGTTCCAAATGGTGTACAAACTGCCGGAGAGTGAAGTTAAAGGACGTCCTACTCCCATCAGCTATGGTTTTGTAGATACCAACAGCGTTATATGGCTGTGCAACGAAGATGCTTTGTATTTATACGACAGCAATACCGACAGCGTTACATTCATCGAAAATGAAATCGGAGAGAGAATTACAGATATCCAGCAAACTGACTCCACACATTTCTTTATCGGAACAGATATCGGCATTCATTATGCCGAGCTCCAAAATAAAACACTCATATTGAGTCCTTGTGCACAACTGGATAGTTTAAAGCTACAAATCAATGTACTTTTCTATCATAAGTCCTCACACAAAGTTTTTATCGGAACCTTCCAGCGGGGAATGCTTGTCTATGACATGAATACACACAAGATAATGCCTTTGCATTCCGGACTGACAGACATCAGTATCAGCCGCATCCGCGCCTTCAAGGACGATGAAATACTGATTGCTACGGATGGTGCCGGTGTCTACAAAATGAATACAAACACCTACGAATCGGCTCCATACATTATTGCCGACTACAACCGGTACAATGCAATGAACGGCAACACTATCAACGACATCTACATTGACGACGAGCAACGCATCTGGATGGCCAATTATCCTATCGGTATAACCGTGCGAGACGACCGGTATCCCGATTACGAATGGATAAAGCATTCCATCGGCAACAAACAGTCGCTTATCAACGATCAGGTAAACGCCATCATCGAAGATGCGGAAGGAGATTTATGGTATGCCACCAACAATGGTATCAGCCTGTATAAGAGTAAAACCAAGCAATGGCACTCCTTTCTCAGCGTTTTCGATCCTGAACATCATAATAAGAACCATACTTTCATATCGCTGTGCGAAGTAGCTCCCGGCATTATTTGGGCAGGAGGATATAGCTCCGGCATTTACCAGATAAACAAGAAGCAATTGTCCGTTGACTTCTTTTCCCCTTCCCTATTTAGTAATTTGAATATGCGTCCCGACAAATATATCCGTTCCATTGTAAAGGACTCTGCGGGCAGTATTTGGTCCGGAGGATACTACAACCTGAAACAAATAGACTATCAGAAGAAAAACATACGGTATTTCCCAGGATTGAGCAGCATTACTTCCATTATAGAGAAAGACTCCAAACACATGTGGATAGGTACTGCTACAGGGTTATACCTGTTGGAAAAGGAAAGCGGCAAGTATAAATACATCCAGATGCCGGTAGAATCATATTACATCTATTCATTATGCCAGACTCCCGACGGATTGCTGTATATCGGCACCAATAACGCCGGCTTATTGATATATGACGTTGCCCAAAACACCTTCAAGCACTACTACACTGATAACTGTGCCCTAATTTCCAACAACATTTATACAATTTTGTATGATGGAAAAAGTGACATTTTCCTGAGTACAGAACATGGTCTGTCTTCTTTCAATCCCACCGAAAAGACCTTCCACAACTGGACCAAAGAACAAGGGTTGAAAACCGACCATTTCAATGCGCTCTCCGGCACACTGCGGAAAAACGGCAACTTCGTTTTCGGAAGTATAGATGGAGCTGTAGAATTCCGCAAAGATATGAAATTACCCCGTGCTTATAAGTTTAAGATGATATTCAGCGATTTACGGGTCTTCTACCAAACAGTATATCCTAAAGACGAAGGTTCGCCCCTCATTATGGATATTGACGAAACCAAGACATTACGACTGAAATACAACCAGAATATTTTCTCGTTGCAAGTATCGAATATAAATTACGATTACCCGTCACTTATACTATACTCCTGGAAGCTGGAAGGCTTCTACGATGGATGGAGCCGGGCGGGGCAAGAGAATATTATCCGCTTTACCAATCTCAGCCCGGGCGAATATACATTGCGTGTACGTGCCATTTCCAATGAAGACCGGCGTATCATCCTGGAAGAACGCAGCATAAAAGTCATCATAGAACAGCCCATCTGGCTCAGCATCTGGGCACTGATACTGTATGCTATCCTTCTCATATCCATCGTAACCATCGTCTTGCGTATAATCATAATGCGGAAACAGAGGAAAGCCTCCGACGAAAAGATTCGTTTCTTCATCAATACGGCGCACGACATACGTACTCCGCTGACGCTTATCAAAGCACCTTTGGAAGAGCTTTTCGAACGTGAAAACATCAGCACCAACGGCCGGAGCAATATCAATACAGCCTTGCGGAATGTGAATGCCTTGCTACGTCTTACCACCAACCTGATAAACTTTGAACGTGCAGACACTTACTCAGGAAGCCTGTATGTATCCGAATATGAGTTGAGCACCTACATGGAAGAAACCATTTCCGCATTCCGTTCGTATGCAGACATCAAGCATATCAACCTGACCTACGAGAGCAACTTCCGCTATCTGAATATATGGTTGGATAAGGACAAAATGGACTCCATCCTGAAAAATATCATATCCAATGCACTGAAGTATACTCCCGAAGGCGGAAGCGTGCATATCTTTGCCAACGAAACGGATGACACGTGGAGCATCGAAGTGAAAGATACCGGCATCGGAATCCCTGCATCCGAGCAGAAGAAATTGTTCAAGATGCACTTCCGGGGCAGCAACGCCATCAATTCCAAAGTTACAGGCAGCGGCATCGGATTGCTTCTGGTGTGGAAACTCGTCCACCTGCACAAAGGAAAACTGAGTTTCAGTAGTACGGAAGGAAAGGGCTCTTCCATCAAAATAGTCTTCCCTAAGGGTAACAGACATTACCGCAAGGCCATTCAGCGTCCCAAACCGAACAACGAAAGAGTAGTTTACTCGGCAGCAGGTGTACCTATCAATACAACACCGGCTCTTCCCGGCATCTACGAAAAGACGCAGGAACTGGCGCAAAACAACGATAATCATCAGAAGATCCTGATTGTAGAAGACAATGATGAGCTGAGGGAATATCTGCGTGGAACATTGCTGGAGCAATATAACATACAAGTATGCCCCAACGGAAAGGAAGCACTTACCATTGTAAAGGAATACCGCCCCAACCTTATTATCTCGGACATCATGATGCCCGAAATGAGAGGTGACGAACTATGCCATATCCTGAAGAATGATATCGAAACCTCCCACATTCCCATCATCCTGCTCACAGCGCTGAACACCGACAAGAACATTATCGAAGGGTTGCAGAGCGGAGCGGACGAATATATCGTGAAACCTTTCAACATCGGTATATTACGTGCAACGATAGCCAATCTCCTGACCAACCGTGCTTTGCTTCGCCGCAAATATGCCGATTTGGATTTGAGCAACGACCAGAATGCCTCGGACTGCATCAACTGCTCCACCGATATAGACTGGAAGTTCATCGCCACCGTCAAGAAGCACGTGGAGGACAATATGGATAACCCGAGCTTCAATGTAGACGTACTTTGCAACTTACTGAATATGAGCCGGACCAGCTTCTACAATAAGATAAAAGCCCTGACCGACCAGGCTCCGGCAGATTATATCCGCTTGATCCGCCTGCAACATGCTGCCAAACTATTAAAGGAGCAGAAGCACACGGTCACTGAGGTCTCTGAAATGACCGGATTCAGTGATGCCAAGTATTTCCGTGAAGTATTCAAGAAGCATTTCAATATGAGCCCCAGCCAATATGCTAAGAAGGGGGAAAACAAGAGTGATGGAGTGACAGAGTGATAAGGTGATAACTCATCACTTTATCACCTTATCACTATATCACTTTATCACCTTACAACATTATAACATTATTATATGAATATATATCTTGAAGCATTCTCTATCTTCTTTAAGATCGGAGCTTTCACCATCGGCGGTGGTTATGCCATGGTACCGCTGATAGAGAATGAAATCGTTACCAAGCGCAACTGGATAGCTAAAGAAGACTTTATAGACTTGCTTGCCATATCTCAATCTGCTCCGGGCATCCTTGCCGTCAATATATCCATCTTCATAGGATACAGGTTGCGCGGAATACGCGGAAGCATTACTGCCGCATTAGGCACCATACTTCCTTCATTCCTCATCATCCTTGCCATCGCACTGTTCTTTCACAACTTCAAGGACAATGCTATCGTAGAACGTATATTCAAAGGCATCCGCCCGGCAGTGGTTGCCCTGATTGCCGCTCCTACATTCAGTATGGCTAAATCGGCTAAGATAAACCTGCATAATATATGGATACCGGTTGTTTCAGCCCTGCTCATCTGGCTGCTGGGATTCTCTCCTATCTGGATTATTATCGCAGCGGGCGTAGGAGGCTATATATATGGAAGGATCAAGAGACCGGGACAAACTAATCATTAATCACTAACCGTTAATCACTAAGCATGCTTTATTTACAGTTATTCTATACATTCTTCAAGATCGGCCTTTTCGGCTTTGGCGGCGGATATGCCATGCTGTCCATGATACAAGGTGAAGTGGTCACCCGCTACGGCTGGCTCACTCCACAAGAATTCACTGATATCGTAGCCATCAGCCAGATGACTCCCGGACCAATAGGAATCAATTCGGCAACCTATGTGGGCTTCACTGCCACAGGCAGCGTCTGGGGATCTGTAGTGGCCACCTTTGCCGTAGTACTCCCCTCCTTCATCCTGATGCTGACCATCAGCAAGTTCTTTTTAAAATATCAGAAACACCCTTCTGTGGAAGCCGTATTCAGCGGACTCCGCCCGGCGGTGGTAGGACTGCTGGCTTCCGCAGCGCTGGTGTTGATGAATTCGGAGAACTTCAGTTCTCCGAAAGAAGATATGTATTCCTTCGTCATCAGCTGTATCATCTTTCTTGTAGCATTTGTGGGTACAAAGAAGTACAAACTGAATCCGATAGGAATGATTATAGCATGTGGTATTGCCGGACTGATACTTTATTAATTATCAAAGTTTCACTTTTTTCCCTACTGATTTGGATTCGTTGTGCAGGCGGTCGAGCGCTGTCACCACATAACGGTATTTCGTTTTTCCGTTCTCATAAGGCAGCTTGTAGAAATTATCGCGCGTAATGGCTACAATGTGCGAAGGATCATCAATATTCACTTTTTCCTTTGCACCAAAGCGATAAACCACATATTGCACGGCGCGATCCATCTCTTCTTCATACTTCGGAGCTGTCCAAAAGAGGATATATCCGTCTGCTGTCCACACCGGTTTCACTTTGCGCACCTTGTCCGGTGCCTCGTTGTCCATAAAGTCGAACACAGGGGGCAGAGCAGGGTATTTATGATATTCGGCAATCAAGGCATCGCGATATTTACCCGCATTCTCTACAACCGCACTTGCCGGCCACTGGCAACTACCGCCAATAGTCTGATAAGCCCGTTGCAAGGCCATCTTACGCGGAAGCTGGTTGAAAGAAGGATTCTGCGGATCTGCATTCTGTACCGTATTCATTACGGACTGGCCGATAAACAAAGGACGGTTCTCCGTATTCTTTGCCCACCACTTCACCAACGTTTCATAATCGGCCACCGGATGCCCTATCTGCCAATAAATCTGCGGAATATTATAATCAATCCAACCTTCGCGCGCCCACAGCAGAACGTCGGCGTAGAGGTCATCATAGTTCTGCAACCCTTTGGTCTTGCTGCCAAGCGGATCGCTACTTTCGTTACGATAAATGCCGAACGGAGAAACACCGAACTTTACCCAAGGCTTTATCTCGCGTACCGTCTCGTGTATCTTCTTGATCAGAACGTTGACATTGCTCCGTCGCCAATCTGCCTTATTGCTGAAACCTCCGCCATAACGGGCAAAACTGGCATCGTCAGGGAAATCGACTCCCTTTATGGGATAAGGATAAAAATAGTCATCCATGTGGATTGCATCCACGTCATAACGGGAGACGATATCACTTATCACCATGCAGATGTGCCGGCGGCTTTCGGGCAATGCCGGGTCGAAGAACAACTGGTCACCATAAGTAACGAACCATTCCGGATGAATATTGTATACATGATTAGGTGCCAGTTCACTCTTCAGAGTTGTCTTGGTGCGATACGGATTGATCCACGCATGGAACTCCATACCACGCTTGTGGCACTCCTCAATCATAAACTCCATAGGGTCCCAGTACGGATCGGGAGCCTTGCCCTGAACTCCGGTAAGGAAGCGGCTCCACGGCTCCAGGCGGGAAGCGTACAGTGCATCGGCCTCAGGACGTACCTGGAAGATGATGGCATTGATTCCTGCCCCTTGCAAAGAATTCAACTGGCCTATCAGATTTTCTTTCAACTTCTCAGTCGGCACTCCGCGGAATTGTCCGTTAACCGACTGTATCCACGCTGCACGGAATTCACGTTTGGGATGTACAGCACCCGCCTGTACCTGCGCAAACATTCCTCCTGCCAACAGCAGCAAGAGGAACGTACATAAAAGGGATTTTACTCTCATTTTTCTAGTTATAGCTTTTATTCTAAGTTATTTATAATCAACTTTTATCTTTCATCGGCCACTCCACAACAAAACGGCAACCTTCCTTCCAAGTATCGTCCAGATAAATCCGGCCTCCTACCATTTCCATTATCTCACGGGCTATAGCAAGTCCCAGACCGGAGCCTTTGGTAAATGTATCTACTTTATAGAAACGCTCGAAGATACGTTCTGTCTCGTCGGGTTTAATACCGATGCCGGTATCTTCTATCAAGAAACGCAATATGCGCCGGGGCTTGTCCTCTGCATAGGAAATATGAATATATCCTTTTTCGGTAAATTTCACCGCATTATCCAGCAAAGCCACTAACACAATCTTCAGCCACGAGTGGACAGCGTAGAAAGTAGAGACTCCCGGAGACGGCAGGCATTTCAGTTCGACTCCCGGCTTCAATTCCGGACGAAGGGCTTCGATGCACTCATCACAGCATGCATCTACTTTCACTTCCTCACGCGGCATGTCCGCCGTCTGCGAGTCCATGTCCGCAATGTTAAGGATGTTTTCCATCAGTCCCAGCAGATAGGCATTGTTACTTTCTACCTGAGAAGCATATTCACGCTTTTCCGTTTCATCCAGCTTCTCTGTTGCCAGCAAACCGGAAAATCCGACAATAGAATTCAACGGAGTGCGGATTTCGTGAGTAATATGCTGGATGAAAGAGTTCTTGACCTCACTCATTTTCTGCACAGCCTTACGTGCTGTCTCCAACTTGCGGTTTATGGAGAGGGTATGGACATACAGATATGTAATGACCAGCAAAAGCAACAGAAATATTCCGCCGGCAATCAAGGCAATTATCAATCTTTCACTGCTCAATTTCGCGCTCAGTTCAAGCTTCTCCATCTTCAGTCTGTCCACTTCGAACTGGGCGGTGTATTTACTCAGTTTATCATCCATCTCAGCCGTACGGATGGAATCGTCCACCGTAATGTATGTTCTATAGTTTCCACAAGCTGCATGATAATCACCTAACTCTTCTTGCAACTGGGCTTTCTCATAATAATTATAAGGATAACACATGCCCAATGCATTCTGATAATTCATCAAAGAATCCATATAGGCTATATTGCCCCGCACATCACCCAGGATGCGGCAACACATTATCTTATAGGCAAACCAAGCTTCAGGCGTCGAACTGCCCGGATTCTGCCGATAAAAATTGTCTGTACTTACGATATAAGATTCGGCAGCCTTTTTCCCCTTATTTGCCAGCAGGCTGATTACGCGGAATTCGCAAAAGCGCAGATGCAGGGAAGGTTCCACCGGCACTTTCTTCTTTATCATCCTACCTTCCAGCAGTTCCAATTTATTCAAATATTCCTCAACCTCGGTATATTCACTGCGCGAGAGATAAGTTTGGACTATATTGAGCTGCACAACATAGGCATCACGGTAGTAATTACCCTCTTCAAACAGCTTCAAGGCATTATTATAATATTCAATGCACAGCTTTACATTATTGCCGAACACACGGTGATTATATCCGATACACATTTCGCCGCATGCCAGGCCATACTTGCTTTTCGCCTTTTCGGCATCCTCGTGCAACTTGGCTGTTTCGGCCATAGACTCTTCCTGCATACCCTTTTCAGTCATACGCTGAATGTATTGCCGCCACCTCATATAGCGCGTATCAGGTTGGTTGTGACGGGAACACCAGTCCATATACTCGTAAGTATATTTTTTCAGACTGTCTATCTCCCCGAGTTGATAATAGTGCGAGTTCAGGCTGTCGTAAACCTGTTCTATCTGTGCACTGTCAGCCAAAGCTTCCATTCCTTTATGAAGGTCAGCAGCGTGCATGGATAAAGGACACATACCTAATACCAGCACAGCAAGATACCATTTTGCATAACGCATCATCATGTTAGGATAATTGATTAAGAGTTGGAGGCGAATTTAATGCTTTTATTTAAAGTAAATTAGCCGTCGTCAGAAAGTATAACAAATCTTAACCAAGCCCGGTGGGCGCAACAGTGGTTTTCCCTCCACTTAATTTCCAATTCCGGCTACTAAACATTATCTTTGCAGACTGTAAATCGCTTAAGTGACCTTGATTATGACAGAAAGTACATCAATTCTCATAAAAGGAGCCCGTGTCAATAACCTGAAGAACATTGACGTAGAGATTCCCCGTAATAAATTAGTCGTCATCACCGGGCTTTCCGGTTCCGGTAAATCTTCCCTTGCATTCGATACCCTCTATGCCGAAGGCCAGCGCCGCTATGTGGAAAGCCTCAGCAGCTACGCCCGCCAATTCCTGGGACGTATGAGCAAACCCGAATGCGACTTCATCAAAGGCATCCCGCCTGCCATCGCCATCGAGCAGAAAGTCAGCAGCCGCAACCCCAGATCTACCGTAGGCACTTCGACCGAGATATACGAGTACCTGCGACTGCTCTACGCCCGTGTCGGCAGGACATTCAGCCCCGTAAGCGGCCAGGAAGTAAAGAAGCATTCCACGGAAGACATTGTGAACTGCATGCTGGAACATCCCGAGGGTACAAGATACACCGTGCTCGCTCCGGTACTGCTGCGCGAAGACCGCACCCTGCAGCAACAACTGGAGATAGACATGAAGCAAGGCTTCAACCGCCTGGAAGTGAACGGTGAGATGATGCGCATCGACGAATACAAGCCGAAGGCCAAAGATACCGTCTTCTTGCTGATAGACCGTATGGCGGTGTCTTCCGAGAAAGATTCCATCAGCCGCCTGGTCGATTCGGCGGAAACGGCCATGTACGAAGGTGACGGCGCCTGCCTGCTGCGCTTCTACCAATCCGACGGCACCACAAGCCTGTATCGCTTCAGCACCAAATTCGAAGCCGACGGCATCACCTTCGAGGAGCCGAGCGACCAGATGTTCTCTTTCAACTCCCCTATCGGCGCCTGTCCCGAATGCGAAGGCTTCGGAAGGGTGATCGGCATTGACGAACACCTGGTGATCCCCAATCGCTCCTTGTCCGTGTACGACGGTGCCGTAGTGTGCTGGCGAGGCGAGAAGATGGGCGAATGGAGAGATATGGTGATACGCGGAGCCGAGAAAGCCGGCTTCCCCATCTTCACCCCCTACTACGAACTGACGGACGAACAGCGCCGGATGCTTTGGGAAGGCACTCCTTACTTCGAAGGAATCAATGCTTTTTTCAAGATGGTGCAGGAGAATCAATACAAAATACAATACCGCGTGATGCTGGCACGCTACCGCGGCAAGACGCTCTGTCCTCGATGCCACGGCACCCGTCTGAAACCGGAGGCAAGCTACGTACGCGTAGGCGGGCACAATATCTCCGAGCTGGTGGACCTGCCGATTACGGAACTGAAACTCTTCTTCGATAACCTGCAACTGGAGAAGCACGACATCGACATTGCGCGCCGCATCCTGACGGAAATAAACAGCCGCATCCAGTTCCTGCTGGACGTGGGTCTGGGGTATCTCACCCTGAACCGACTGAGCAATTCGCTCTCCGGCGGTGAAAGCCAGCGTATCAACCTTGCCACATCGCTGGGCAGCAGCCTGGTGGGTAGTCTATACATCCTGGACGAACCCAGTATCGGTCTGCACAGCCGCGACACGGACAAGCTGATACATGTGCTCCGGCAACTGCAAAATCTGGGTAACACAGTAGTCGTTGTAGAGCACGACGAAGAAATTATCCGCGCCGCCGATTATATCATCGACATCGGCCCCAAAGCCGGACGCCTGGGTGGAGAAGTGGTTTACCAGGGAGACATGAACGACTTGCAAAAGAATAGCAACAGCTACACCGTACGCTATCTGCTCGGCGAAGAAATCATCCCCATACCGGAACACCGCCGCCCGTGGAACAACTATATAGAAATCAGAGGCGCCCGCGAAAACAATCTGAAAGGCGTGGACGCACGCTTCCCCCTGAACGTGATGACCGTAGTAACCGGTGTCAGCGGCTCGGGCAAGAGTACGCTGGTACGCGATATCTTCTACCGCGCCCTGAAGCGCGAGTTGGACGAATGCAGCGAACGCCCGGGCGAATTTGTCTCCATCGGGGGCGACTTGCAAAACCTGCGCAACGTGGAGTTCGTAGACCAGAACCCCATCGGAAAGTCTTCGCGAAGCAACCCCGTGACCTACATCAAAGCCTACGACGAAATACGCAAGCTCTGGGCGGAACAGCCGCTTGCCAAACAAATGGGTTACAGTGCCGGATATTTCAGTTTCAACAGCGAAGGAGGCCGTTGCGAGGAGTGCAAAGGCGACGGTACCATCACCGTAGAGATGCAGTTCATGGCAGACCTTGTACTGGAATGCGAATCGTGCCACGGCAAACGTTTCAAAGCCGATACGCTGGAAGTGAAGTTCCACGACATGAACATTTATGATGTACTGGAAATGACCGTGAACCAGGCTGTTGAGTTCTTTACGGAACACGGACAAAAGAAGATTGTGAAGAAACTGGCTCCCCTACAAGATGTAGGTCTGGGATATATCAAACTGGGACAGTCCTCCTCCACTCTCTCCGGCGGTGAGAACCAGCGTGTGAAACTGGCTTACTACCTCAGTCAGGAGAAGGCCGACCCTACGCTGTTCATCTTCGACGAGCCTACCACCGGACTGCACTTCCACGACATCAGGAAGCTACTCGAAGCATTCGATGCCCTGATACGCCGCGGACACTCCATCGTCATCATCGAACACAATCTGGACGTAGTGAAGTGTGCCGATTATGTGATAGACCTCGGTCCCGAAGGCGGTGATAAGGGTGGCAATATCGTGGCGGCAGGAACGCCGGAAGAGGTGGCGCAGTGTGCGGAAAGTTATACAGGACAGTTCCTGCGGGAGAAACTGGAAGTAAAATAAAAGACACAGACCATGCGGACGCTGCCTGCATGGTCTGTATATCAATTATATTTAGAAATAAAATCCGAAACCTACCTTCAGCCCGAATTTAGAACGATCGTTGTTCACATTCCAAAAAGCGGCAGGTTCAATGGTCACCGTACGGGTAAGGAAGAAAGCATAGCCGGCTTCCAGACCGAAAGAGAATTTGGTGCTGTCATCGTGTCCCCAGTCCCAACGGTCCAGATTGACATCAGCTCCCAGGTACACACCGACTTTATCAAAATAATAACGACCGCCTACACCCACTGAATAGAGGTCTGTATCAGAGCCACCCTCGTTCCAGGAAGCACCGGCATGCACCAGCAAGGCAACGTTGTCTATCAAGAAAGCACCGCCTTTGGCTTCAAAGCCGAAGCTGGTTTTATCCGTTCCCGTGTCATGCGATAGTTCCAGACCGGTGATAGACGGATTCACAATCCATTTTCCTTTTTCAAACTGAGCCTGAGCTGCCACTGTGACAACAAGCAGGCAAACGAGTAATGCAAGTTTCTTCATCTTGTTTTGGTTTTTGAGTGAATTATCAATGTAGTCTACTGTCTTCTTCGCGACGCTTCTGCTGCAGCTGCTCCTTTTTGCGGAGTACCAGCCACAACACCAGCACAATGACATACGAAACAGTCACAGTGACATACTTTTCCGTATTACTGATTTCTGTATTACGAGGCAGGAAGTATGCCGCGGTTGCAGAAACATAAATAAGCAGGGCTATCGTAAGCCCGGTAGATTTCTTAATTTTCTTCTTCATTACCAAAGTTTTTTAGTTGTCTTGAAGTACCAGATATTGAACCAAAAGGCAGCTATTACCGCAGCCAGTATGGCGATAGTCAGCGCATAACGCGCACCAAATCCCAACCCCTCGGGCGCAATACAAATATAAGTAGTACATACAGCCGTCATGAACAGTGCGGGGAAATAAGTGATATAGAAAATGTGCCCCTTCTTTTCGCGCACCAGATAAACCGTGATTGCCCACAGCGTAAAGACCGCCAGCGTCTGATTGGCCCAGGCGAAATAGCGCCAGATCATGTCAAAGCCATCCTTATCGCGCAAACTGTACAGCAGCAAGCCGATAGCCACCAGGAACATCGGTATGCAGATGTATAAACGACGACGCATGGATTTTTGTTCCATGCCCAGGAAATCGGCTACAATCAGGCGGGCCGAACGGAAAGCCGTGTCGCCGCTGGTGATAGGAGCAGCAATCACACCAAGGATGGCAAGCACACCGCCTACGGTGCCCAGCCAGTTCTTCGTAATGGCATCCACCACCACAGCGGCATTGTTCTCCTCCATCCCGTTCTCATGGAAGAAATAGGTAGCGGCAGCCGCCCAAATCAGCGCTACAATGCCTTCGGTTATCATTGCTCCGTAGAAGACGGGACGTCCATGCCGCTCGCTCGTCATGCAACGTGCCATCAACGGGCTTTGCGTAGCATGGAAACCACTGATAGCGCCGCAGGCTATGCTGACAAACATAATCGGAAAGATGGGCAGCGCCGCTGCATTGGGATGCGTATTGTGCAGACCGTCCCAAAACTCAGGCAACACCGGATGATGAACATAAAGCATCACCAGAATGCCGACTGCCATAAACAGCAATGCTACGGCGAAAAGCGGATATACCTTACCGATAATCTTATCTACCGGCAGCAAAGTGGCAAGCACATAGTAAGCAAAAACCACGATAATCCAGAAAGTAGCATCCAGACTCTCGGGCGTCAGCTTGGCAAGCAGCCCGGCAGGGCCTGCCACAAAGACAGCTCCGACCAATATCATCAGAAGCACCGTAAAACCACGCATCACCTGCTTGGTTGTCATTCCCAGATAGCGCCCGATGATTTCGGGAAGGCTTTCCCCACCGTGACGCAGGGAAAGCATACCGGCAAAATAATCGTGCACGGTACCGGCAAAGATACTGCCAAGCACAATCCACAGATAGGATGCCGTACCGAATTTAGCGCCCATAATGGCACCGAAAATAGGCCCCAGCCCCGCAATGTTGAGGAATTGTATCATGAATATCTTCCAAGTAGGGAGGGGAATATAATCTACACCATCGGCTTTAGTGAGTGCAGGTGTCTTACGGTCGTCAGGACCGAAGACGCGTTCTACAAAACGTCCGTAGAGGAAATAACCGGCTATCAACGCCAGCAGGCAAAGCGTAAATGTAATCATGACGTGTTAATCTTTTAATGCATGCAAATGTAACAGTTTCTAAGTAAACAGCACAAATTTATCGGGTGTTTTGATTATCTTCGCCGCAAAATAGAACAATAAATGAGAAATGAAGCGAATACTGTTCACCTTATTATATGTAGCACTTCTGCTGCCTCTTGCCGCACAGCAACCCAAGTATGAAGTACGCGCTGCCTGGATAACCGCCGTCTACGGTCTGGACTGGCCCCGCACCCGCGCCACTTCGCCCGAAGGTATCCGCAAACAGCAAGCCGAACTGATTGAAATACTGGACAGACTGAAAGCTGCCAACTTCAATACGGTACTGTTCCAAACCCGCACCCGCGGAGATGTTCTCTACAAATCGTCCATCGAACCCTACAACTCGATATTAACCGGAAAAGCAGGCGGCGATCCGGGTTACGACCCGCTGGCCTTTGCCGTACAGGAATGCCATAAGCGCGGCATGGAATGCCACGCCTGGATGGTTACCATCCCGCTGGGCAATCGCAAGCATGTCGCCTCCCTCGGCAAGGAGTCGGTGACCAAGCGCAAACCGGCTATCTGCGTGCCCTACAAGCGCGAATACTTCCTGAACCCCGGACATCCGCAAACCAAGGAGTACCTGATGGGCCTTGTCCGCGAAGTGGTGGAACGCTACGACGTGGACGGCGTGCACTTCGACTATCTGCGCTACCCCGAGAATGCCTTGCGCTTTCCCGACAGCTACGACTACCGCAAATACAGCAAAGGCCGCAGCCTTGCCCAGTGGCGGAGGGATAATCTGACAGAAATCGTGCGGTATATCTACAAAGGAGTGAAAGCATTAAAACCCTGGGTCAAGGTAAGTACCTGTCCCGTAGGCAAGTATCGCGATACCTCCCGTTACCCCTCCCGCGGCTGGAACGCTTTCCATACCGTCTATCAAGACGTGCAAGGCTGGCTGGGAGAAGGCATTCAAGACCAGATTTACCCGATGCAGTATTTCCGCGGCAACCACTTCTACCCCTTCGCCCTCGACTGGCAGGAACAAAGCAACGGACGTCAAGTCATCCCCGGATTGGGCATTTACTTCCTCGACTCCAGCGAAGGCAACTGGACGCTGGACGAAGTAGAGCGGCAAATGTACTTTATCCGTGCCCACGGTCTGGCAGGCGAAGCGCACTATCGCGTAAAGTATCTGATGGATAACACCCAAGGGCTATGCGACATGCTGGAAGAAAGCTTCTATACCGCCCCTGCCCTGCAGCCCGCCATGCCGTGGATAGACAATGTAGCTCCCACCGCCCCCACCACCCTCAGCGTTGAAAAGCAGTCCGACGGCTATACCCTTCTGCGTTGGAATCCTTCAACAGACAATGACAAGCGAAATGCCCCGACTTACGTAATCTATGGCTCTGACACCTATCCCGTAGACACTTCCAACCCGGAAAATATCCTGGCTCAACGCGTACAGGGCACAGAATATATCTACGCCCCCATTCGTCCGTGGACCGCCCGGAAATACTTCGCCATTACCGCCGTAGACCGATGCGGCAACGAAAGCAAAGCCGCCTTTAGTGCTGAATAATATTTGCTGACGGCCGAAACATAGGAGCATAACAAATAGAACACTATTCCCCTTCATGCACAAGATGGCATCTTGTGTTGCTCAAGATGGCATCTTATGCTGCTCAAGATGGCATCTTGTGCATGGAAGGAGTAAGGCATATACCCGGTAAGCGCTATTCTTCGTCACCGGAACCAAGGGTATGTAACCCGATACAAGCCTGCCTCCCTCCACAACAAGCGTATTCATGGAATCTTGCGCATGCTTTGCCTGTAGTTCTTCATTGGAGGAGTAGTACTCGACGAAGAAATGCCCCGTGCTTCCGGCAGCCACAAAGCGGTCGTAAAACAGTCGGGCAACCACACCCATATTCATTCTCAGATTAATCTCCACGCAAGGGTGAACGGCATATCCTGCATCTCCGGCACACTTGCATATCATCATATCGACACCCAGATAGCCGGTATACAAAGTGCCGTACAGTGCCGTCAACCGGCTTTGCAGATGTTCCCGTATTTGCGTCAGGGCAGACAGAGGCACGTACTCCGCCAGCTGCTGTTCTATCGCATTGTCAGGCAACAGCACATTACCCAGATAAGCACCCTTCCCATTAGTAGTAAACAAGGAATAACCGGCAAAGCGCACCGTGCCCTGCCCATCGGAATAAAATTCCATGGCAAAATCTTCCACCTTATTATATATAGCAGAACCAATCAGGCAGCCCTGTTCCTTCAAAACATGCCCGCACCAATTGGCGGCCGACTTTGGGAAATGACCGTAACACCATAACAATCCCTTTCCGCTGCCCGACCAGGGAGCCTTGAAAACATAATTGCCGTGCTGCTCCACCCGCTCCCGGCATGCATCCAAGTCCTGCAGGCAATCGCACTTGCCGCAACATGCCTCCATCCCTTGAAACGTATCCAGCACTTCCAGCGCCCGCTTGCGCGAGGAAAGTTCGCGATAGGTTTGTAAGGATGAAGCTGACGGCAGAGCGTGTTCCGCAATTCCACTCTTCAGCATCCGCTTGCGGAAAGAAGGGTTCCACCCCCAGGGAATCACCTGCGCTTCGGCATAATCGGGTAACTCCGGTTCTGTGATCTGCTGTACCTGCAAAGAGAAAACTTGCTGCATGCGTTTCAAAAAATCAGCATTATAAGCCGAAGCTGCCAATACCGCACTTCCGGGACGGGCATACCAAACCGGAAGCAAAGCCAGATCCTGCGCCATGCCGCGGGCAGCAGCCGGAGCCATGTAATTCTCCTCATTATCAGCGAGTGCCAGGTCGGCATCGGGATTGAAAACGTAAAGTTCCATCTGATTAACAATTCCTAATTATTTGTGACTGCAAACTTACAGAGAAAAAGAACAACCTACAAATATATAAAACTTAACTATTATAGCGATAATTTGCTATCTCTACTTTGCAAATCAATAAAAAAGCAGTATATTTGCCCCCCGATAAACCGAATTTAAAGCATGGAAGCATTTTACCGTACACACGCTTATCTCGTAGAGCACACCAATGCTCCCGTACGTCGCGACCTCATGGACGAGATTAACTGGAACGACCGTCTGATCGGTATCAAAGGTACAAGAGGTGTAGGCAAGACCACATTCCTGCTGCAATATGCGAAAGAGAAATTTGGTACAGACCGCTCCTGCCTCTTCATCAACATGAACAACTTCTACTTCTCCGGACATGGAATCGTAGAGTTCGCTGCCGAGTTCCAACGCCGTGGCGGCAAAGTATTGTTGATAGACCAGGTATTCAAGCACCCCGACTGGAGCAAGGAACTGCGCATGTGCTACGACCGTTTTCCAAACCTGAAAATCGTATTCACCGGCTCGTCCGTGATGCGCTTGAAAGAAGAAAATCTGGAACTGCGCGATATCGTCAAGAGTTACAATCTCCGCGGCTTCTCATTCCGCGAATATCTGAATCTGCAAACGGACATGAAGTTCCGTGCCTATTCCCTGGAAGAGATCCTGAGCAACCATGAACAGATAGCCAAAGGCATCCTCTCCAAAGTACGCCCGCTGGACTATCTTCAGGACTACATGCACCACGGATTCTATCCTTTCTTCCTCGAAAAGCGCAACTTTTCGGAGAATCTGCTCAAGACAATGAACATGATGGTGGAGGTAGATATTTTATTAATCAAACAAATTGAACTAAAATACCTCTCGAAGATAAAAAAATTATTATATTTGCTGGCCGTGGACGGACCGAAAGCTCCAAACGTCAGCCAACTGGCTAACGACATACAGACTTCCCGCGCCACCGTTATGAATTACATCAAGTATCTGGCCGATGCGCGCCTTATTAATATGGTGTACCCCAAGGGAGAAGAATTCCCCAAGAAGCCGTCGAAGATAATGATGCATAATTCAAATCTGATGTACTCCATCTATCCCGTGAAGGTAGAAGAGCAAGATGTGCTGGACACTTTCTTTGTGAACGCCATGTGGAAAGACCACAAAGTGAACAAGGGAGACAAGAACATCTCGTTTATGGTAGACGAAGTGATGCCTTTCAAGATATGTCCGGAAGGCATGAAGATAAAGAATAATCCGGGGGTGACCTACGCATTGCATAAGGCCGAGATAGGCCGGGGCAATCAGATTCCCTTATGGTTGTTTGGCTTTTTGTATTGACAAGAGATAATTTTCAACTTAATAAATTCAATTTAGTTATGACTAAACAGAAGAAATTCATTACTTGTGATGGTAACCAGGCCGCTGCACATATCTCGTATATGTTCTCTGAAGTAGCTGCCATCTATCCTATCACTCCCTCTTCTACGATGGCTGAATACGTAGACGAATGGGCTGCCGCAGGTCGCAAGAACATCTTCGGCGAAACAGTATTGGTACAGGAAATGCAGTCGGAAGGCGGCGCTGCCGGAGCCGTTCACGGTTCTTTGCAGGCTGGTGCACTGACTACCACCTACACTGCTTCCCAAGGTTTGTTGCTGATGATTCCGAACATGTACAAGATTGCCGGTGAATTCCTGCCTTGTGTGTTCCATGTATCGGCCCGTACGCTCGCAAGCCACGCACTGTGTATCTTCGGTGACCACCAGGACGTAATGGCTACCCGCCAAACAGGTTTTGCCATGCTGGCCGAAGGTTCCGTACAAGAAGTGATGGACTTGGCAAGTGTTGCTCACCTGGCTACTATCAAGAGCCGCGTTCCGTTCGTTAACTTCTTCGACGGCTTCCGTACTTCTCACGAAATCCAGAAGATCGAGATGTTGGAGAACGAAGACCTCGCTCCGCTCATCGACCAGGAAGCTCTGGCCGAATTCCGTGCCCGCGCATTGAATCCGAAAAAACCGGTAGCCCGTGGTATGGCTGAAAACCCCGACCACTTCTTCCAACACCGCGAATCATGCAACAACTACTATGAAGCAGTTCCTGCTATCGTAGAAGAATATATGAACGAACTGTCCAAGATTACAGGCCGTAAATACGGTTTGTTCGATTACTACGGTGCCGAAGATGCAGAACGCGTGATTATCGCAATGGGTTCTGTAACGGAAGCTGCCCGCGAAGCTATCGACTACCTCGTAGCCAACGGTGAAAAAGTAGGTATGGTTGCCGTACACTTGTACCGTCCGTTCTCTGCCAAGCACTTCCTCGCTGCTGTGCCTAAGACTGCTAAGACCATCGCAGTTCTTGACCGCACGAAGGAACCGGGTGCTAACGGTGAACCTCTTTACCTGGACGTTAAAGACTGCTTCTATGGTGCAGCCGATGCTCCGGTTATCGTGGGCGGCCGTTACGGTTTGGGTTCTAAGGACACCACTCCTGCTCAAATCATCGCCGTATTCAAGAACCTGGCTATGCCGATGCCGAAGAACCACTTCACAATCGGTATCGTAGACGACGTTACCTTCACTTCTCTTCCCCAGGAAGAAGAAATCGCATTGGGCGGCGAAGGCATGTTCGAAGCTAAGTTCTACGGTTTGGGTGCTGACGGTACGGTAGGTGCCAACAAGAACTCTGTAAAGATTATCGGTGACAATACCGACAAACACTGTCAGGCTTACTTCTCTTACGACTCCAAGAAGTCAGGTGGTTTCACTTGTTCTCACTTGCGTTTCGGTGATACTCCGATTCGTTCTACATACTTGGTAAATACGCCGAACTTCGTGGCTTGCCACGTTCAGGCTTACCTGCAGATGTACGACGTAACCCGCGGTCTGCGTAAGAATGGTTCATTCTTGCTGAACACCATCTGGGAAGGCGAAGAACTGGCTAAGAATCTGCCTAACAAGGTAAAGAAATACTTTGCACAGAACAATATCTCCGTTTACTATATCAATGCAACTCAGATTGCACAGGAAATCGGTTTGGGCAACCGTACCAACACCATCCTGCAATCTGCATTCTTCCGCATCACGGGTGTAATTCCTGTTGACCTGGCTGTAGAACAGATGAAGAAATTCATCGTTAAGTCTTACGGCAAGAAGGGTGAAGATATCGTAAACAAGAACTACGCAGCCGTTGACCGTGGTGGTGAATACAAGCAGCTGACCGTTGATCCGTCATGGGCTAACCTGGCTGACGATGCAAAGGTTGAAAACAACGACCCGGCATTCATCAACGAAGTAGTTCGTCCTATCAATGCACAAGACGGTGACCTGTTGCCGGTATCTGCATTCAAGGGCATTGAAGACGGTACTTGGGAACAAGGTACTTCTCAATACGAAAAACGTGGTGTAGCAGCTTTCGTTCCCGAATGGAATCCTGAAAACTGTATCCAGTGTAACAAGTGTGCTTACGTTTGTCCTCACGCTTCTATCCGTCCGTTCGTACTCGATGCTGAAGAGCAGAAGGGTGCTGACTTCGCTCAACTGAAAGCAGTGGGTAAGGCATTCGACGGTATGACATTCCGCATTCAGGTAGACGTTCTCGACTGTCTGGGTTGTGGTAACTGTGCCGACATCTGTCCGGGTAACCCGAAGAAGGGTGGCAAGGCTTTGACTATGAAGCATCTTGAAAGCCAGCTTTCCGAAGCTGCCAACTGGACTTACTGCGTAGAGAACGTGAAGAGCAAACAACACCTGGTTGACATCAAGGCCAACGTGAAGAACTCTCAGTTCGCAACTCCGTTGTTCGAATTCTCCGGCGCTTGCTCCGGTTGTGGTGAAACTCCGTATGTGAAGTTGATCACTCAGCTGTTCGGTGACCGTGAAATGGTAGCCAACGCTACAGGATGTTCTTCTATCTACTCCGGTTCAGTACCTTCCACTCCTTATACCAAGAATGAACAAGGTCACGGTCCTGCTTGGGCTAACTCACTGTTCGAGGACTTCTGTGAATTCGGTTTGGGTATGGAACTTGCCAACGAAAAGATGCGTGCACGTATCGTGAAGTTGTTCAACGAAATCCTGTCTAAGGACAATGCTCCTGCCGAAGCTAAGGAAGTATTGAAAGCATGGATTGAAAACATGTACGATGCAGACAAGACGAAGGAACTCGCTCCGCAAATCGAAGCTATCATCGAACAAGGTGTAGCAGCAGGTTGCCCGATTAGCAAGGAACTGAAAGGCTTGACTCAATATCTGGTTAAACGCAGCCAGTGGATCATCGGTGGTGACGGTGCTTCTTACGACATCGGTTACGGTGGTCTGGACCACGTGATTGCCAGCGGTAAGGACGTTAACATCCTGGTACTCGATACTGAGGTTTACTCCAACACAGGCGGTCAGTCTTCCAAGGCTACTCCGGTAGGTGCAATCGCTAAGTTTGCTGCAGCCGGTAAGCGTGTACGCAAGAAAGACCTCGGTCTGATGGCTACTACTTACGGTTATGTATATGTTGCTCAAATCGCTATGGGTGCCGACCAGGCTCAGACTCTGAAGGCTATCCGCGAAGCAGAAGCATATCCCGGTCCGTCACTCATCATCGCTTACGCTCCGTGTATCAACCACGGTTTGAAGCAAGGTATGGGTAAGAGCCAGGCTGAAGAAGAAAAAGCCGTGAAGTGCGGTTACTGGCACTTGTGGCGTTACAACCCGGCTTTGGAAGCTGAAGGCAAGAATCCGTTCCAGCTCGATAGCAAAGAACCGGATTGGAGTGGTTTCCAAGACTTCCTGAAGGGTGAAGTTCGTTACGCATCCGTAATGAAACAATATCCGCAAGAAGCTGACGAACTGTTCAAAGCAGCCGAAGAGAATGCTAAATGGCGTTACAACAGCTACAAGCGTCTGTCCAAAGAAAACTGGGGCGCTGAAGTTGCTGAATAATTCCAGGAATTAAAATAAAGTAATAGAGGCTGCTCCGTGAACCGGATGCAGCCTTTATTTGTTAATAACCATAAAAAATGTAATATTATGATTGGACTTATTGTTTGGATTATCGGTGTAGTACTGGCCGTAAAAGCTGTACTCGAGATTATGAAGTGGAATGTGGACGGAGTAAAAAAATTGCTCGTAGCCATTCTTGTATTGATCACCAGTTGGTTAGGCTTAGCCGTTTACTACTTCTGGGGAAGAGAGAACTTACCGCAAATATTGAAGTAAGTTTTAAGCTTTCCGTGCAAGAGATGAAACAAGAAATAACATAAGTCATTGTTTCATTCTCAATAAAAGTATTTATCTTCGTCCCCGACTTAACGAGCAAACGGATGAAGATAAAGGCTAAAAGCAGAATTGTCATCGCATGGGTGTTACTCATAACACTCATGCCACTTTTCGTGGTGAAGGCTGTCCATTTCCACGATAGTAAGACGTCTGCCTGCCAGTCTACCAAAGGGCATACTCACAGCCCCGGCGACCAATGTCTCATCTGCCAGTTTACGCTCTCTCCTTTCACCCAGGCCGAATCGCTTCAAATTCACGTATTTGTTTCTGTCTTTGATCTCGAACCGGCCCACTATACGGATAAGGACTGCATTACTATGCTCTATCCTTATCATCTGCGTGCCCCTCCCACCCAATCTTTCATATTATAACTCTCTCTATCAACTAATTTAGAATGATTGGAATTTATGCGTATCAGATATATTTTGGGTACGCTGGGAATTTGTATCACCTCAACAGCTTATTCACAGGTTGCTGACTCTGTCAAGAGTGTGTCTTTGTCCGAAGTGGTTGTGACGGAATCATACCGCCATGCCCAAAGTAAAAAGACAGCGCTTACGGTCGACGTGCTCCGGGAAGACTTCCTGAACAGGCACTTCACCGGCAATCTGGTACAAGCTATAGAGAACGTTCCCGGTGTACAGTCGATGGATATCGGTGCAGGGTTTTCCAAACCTATGATAAGAGGATTGGGATTCAACCGCATTGCCGTATCCGAGAATGGAATAAAACAGGAAGGCCAACAATGGGGTGCCGATCATGGATTGGAAATCGATGCCTTCAATGTGGAAGGAGTACAAATACTGAAAGGTCCGTCTTCGCTGCTGTATGGAAGCGATGCCATGGGAGGTGTCATCGAGATACTTCCGGCTGCGATGCCGATGGAGAACCAAGTATTTGGAGAAGCGTCCTTTCTATATAAGTCCGTGAACGATGGATTTGGCGGTTCGTTGATGCTGGGCGTGAAGAAAGGCCCGTGGTTGCTACGGGGACGATTCTCGGAACAGCATTTCGGTGATTACCGTGTGCCCACAGATACCGTCGTTTACCTGACTCAGCTAATGCCTGTATATGGAAGGCGGCTGAAGAATACCGCCGGCTATGAACGTAATGCCAGCTTCTTTGCATCTTATGATGCCAAGAAGCGATACCGTTCGGACTATTCCGTCAGCAACGCCTACCAAAAGATGGGATTCTTTCCGGGAGCACATGGCATTCCTGATATCTCCCGTCTGCAAGACGACGGCGACAGCCGGAACATCGACCTGCCCAACAGTTGGGTGAACCACCTCAAAGCGAGTACACACCAGCAGTATGCGTGGGATGGGCTGATCCTTTCCGGTGACTTGGGCTATCAGTATAACCACCGCGAAGAATGGAGCTCGTTTCATACCCACTATGGCACGCAACCCGTACCGGAGAAAGACCCGGACAAGGAACTGGCCTTCATGCTCCACACACTCAGTGCTTCGCTGAAGCTGCGCATCATCCGTTCTTCTTCGTGGGAACATACACTGGGATGGGATATGCAGGGACAGAAGAATACCATTGCGGGATATTCGTTCCTGCTGCCGGAATACAAGCGGCTGACTACCGGCGGTTTCTGGCTCTCGACCTGGCGTCCCAGCAATCGGCTTTCCATCAGTGGAGGAGTGCGATACGACTACGGAAAGATAGACATTACGCCATACCAAGATCCTTATCTGGAAGAATATCTTCGGGAGCAAGGCTATCCGGAAGATAAAATAGCCGAGAATGAATGGCGCAGCTATCCGGTCAACCGAAGTTTCGGAGACTACTCCTGCTCTATCGGAATGGTGTGGAATCCGTCTGCCATGCACATGCTGAAGGTAAACATCGGCCGTAGCTTCCGCTTGCCGGGAGCTAATGAGTTGGCTTCCAACGGGGTGCATCATGGTACGTTCCGTCACGAACAGGGGGATGCCTCCCTCGATTCCGAGCATGGGTGGCAATTGGATGCTTCTTATGACTTCACGTACAAGGGCTTGCATTTTGCACTGTCGCCCTTTGCCAGTTGGTTTGACAATTACATCTACCTGCAACCCACAGGTGAATGGTCTGTTTTGCCCCATGCCGGACAAATCTACCGTTACACCGGTGCAAGGGCTGTCTTCCTGGGAGGTGAAACCAGCGTAAGCATTGACATCCTCCGCAGTCTGAACTATCGGTTCAGCGGTGAATACGTCTATACTTACAATCGTGATGACCATACGGCACTCAGCTTCTCGCCGCCTGCCTCCATGCGCAATACACTGACGTGGCACCGGAAGAGATATGAGCTGTATGTAGAACACCAGGGCATTGCTTCGCAAAACCGTATCGCACGGAATGAAGATCCCACGTCCGGAGCCAATCTGTTGCACCTGGGTGGAAGCCTCCGCCTGCCGATAGCCGGAACGGAAGTAGAGCTGTCCCTTACTGCCCGCAATCTATTGAATACGAAGTATTACAATCATCTGAGTTTTTACAGGAAGGTAGAAATCCCGGAACCGGGACGTAACTTCCAGCTATTTATTAAAGTACCATTTAAACAAATTCTAAAATGAAAGCAAGATTATTTATCACTGCATTGTGCCTATTAACCAGTATAACATTCTTCTCTTCTTGCGACGACGATAAAGGAGATGTAACGCCTCCCGCCATCAGCTTGATAGAACCCGAAGAAGGACAGGAACTGCTGATAGGCAGCCCGAACGGCGTACATCTTGAAATGGATCTGTCGGACGACGTTGAGTTGCAATCTTACAGAATCAACATACACAGCAACTTCGACAATCACGGCCATACGCCGAGTACCAAAGCAGACGACGGAACCGTAGCCTTCACATTCGACAAAGTGTATGACGATGCTGCCGGCAAGAAAAATCATCATGTACACAATCATGACATCAAGATTCCCGCCAATGCAACGCCGGGAAACTATCATCTGATGATTTATTGTACGGATGCCGCCAAGAACGAAACTTACATTGCCCGCAACATCAAGCTGAGTACGACGGCGGAGGAAGATCATGACCATGATGAAGACTAAACGTTGCACACTCTAAAAAAAATGATTGCCGGGTACTAAGTCCCGACAATCATTTTTTTTATTCCGATTATCCTAAAGGATTTTCGCCCTGGTCACCATCAGAGCCTCCTCCTTCATTTCCGCCACCGCTGGTATTGCCATTACCACCGACATTGGATGAGCCTCCTCCCAGGTTTGCCACATTTTCAAAACTTACCCCATTCAGCATAGCACGTGTCACCCCGCCACCCGTAGCAGGCCGTCTATACTCCGGTGTAAACTGGCACCACAACGTCGTAATCTGCTGCGGGCTCACCTTATCGGCAGTCTCTACTCCTTTGCTGGTGCTGCGTGCACGCATCGTAAAAGTTCCCAACCCATCCAGCCTGACCGTGCGGCTGTTGAGCAACTGTTCCCGCATCACGCTCATCAGGTTTCTCACTACGTCGTGGACGTCACCCGGAGTTGCCATAGACTTTTCTGCAATCAACTCACCAAGCTCATTGGTAGTCACTACTTTCTTTGACTTCACCAGGTTGATGTGCCACAACTTCTTACCATCTTTCGTTTCTTTTGCCGATTGAACTGCTTTGTACAATAATGCCATAATACTAATTTTTTTAGAATGAATAATTTCTGTTGATACTCTCTGTAATCGATTACGGTTGCGAAGATACTACAGCCGAAAACGGCATGGTGCTTTAAATGGCTTTACTTGTCCTTTCGAGGAAACGAAAAGAAGGGGAAATGAGGTGCCAAGGCATTGATAATCAAGAATCAAAAAAAACTTTCAGAAAAATGAAATATTTCCAGAAAAGGCTGGAATCAAAAGATATGTAGAAGGTATGAAAGAAGGTACAAACTCATTGCAGCAATGATTTCAGAAAACATTGCTGCAATAATCTCAGAAATCATTGGAGCAATGTTTTCTGAAATCATTCAAAAGGAGAAAACAAACAATTTAAATGTCCCTTTTTTACACCCATCCAATAAAACAAAGCACTTATCTTTGTGAACAAATGAATAAGTTTAAAGCCATACAACCATCAGCTCCACTTGCACCATACGTGAAGCAATATTGGTTCGTAACAATAGAAGATGTTACGCTGACCTCACAACGTCTTGTACCATTCGGATGTACAGCATTAAGCTTCCATAAGGGAGACCGCACTTATTCATCGCTCGAAAATGATTATTTACCTCAGTCACACCTGCATGGTATAACAACAAACTATACGAATCTCTCCTTCTCCGGGTTAATTGATTTTATCTGTATCATTTTTCAGCCTGCGGGAGCCAAAGCGTTTTTTAAAATGCCCCTCAATGAATTCAATGCCACCCCCATTCCACTTGATATCTTAGGCGATTCTGAATTATCCGAATTAGCTCGGCAGCTCAATGAAACAGCAAATGATTCGGCATGCACTCAGCTTATCGAACATTTTCTATACCAGCGTATCAGCCAACTTAATAAATATAACAATATACGAATGAATGCTGCTATAGATATGATTTATAAAGGGCCAACCGATGTCAATCATTTGGCTGAGGCAGTATGTCTAAGTTATAAACAGTTTAAACGTATTTTCCTTGAAAGCATCGGTATCAATCCAAAAGATTTCTCACAAATTATACGCTTTCAGAAAGTTCATCACCTATTACAATTACACACTGACATGACATTAGACAAATTGGCCGATGAATGCGGATATTATGATAAATCACACTTGATTAAAGAGATGAAAGAATTCTCCGGCTTTACACCTGCAGAACTTCTTGAAGCTTGCGATCCCACCTATTCTGCCTATCACGGATTATTTCGTTCGGCGTTTATCAACCTTCCTCTCGAATAACAAATATCAAAATATACATAATCATGAAAATCTTAATTTACGGAGCAGGAGTTATCGGTTGTACTTATGGCTGGCAACTAGCCAAAGCAGGACACGAGATCTGTGTTTTGGTCAGAAAAAGTAAAAGACAGACTATCGAGCAAAATGGAATTAGCATTTATTGTTGCGATTATAGGAATGGCGAAGAAGTAACCGAAAAGATCGTTTTTCGTCCAGAGATCATTGATACCCTTACTTCTAACAATGATTTCGAATATATTATCGTCGCTACAAACCACCTTAATTTAGAGGAAGTATTACTAAGCCTGAAAGACTCGGCAGGAAAGGCCCATATCCTTTTCTTCCAGAATATTTGGTATAATGATCTTGAAAAGATAAACACTACTCTCACAAGCGGACAATACTTTTTCGGTTTCCCCTTTATGGCAGGAGGCGGAAAAAATGAAAAAGAACTCACCAGCATTATTTCCGGCTCTAAATATTCCAAAACAATGCTTGGCGAAATTGATGGTGAAATAACACCCCGAATACAAAAGATAGCAGAAGCAATGGCAAAAGCAAATATGAGACCATTCATTTCCAAAGAGATAAAGACTTGGCTCATTCCTCATTGTGCCTTTATCACCGTACTCTCAATCGGCATCCTCAAAGCAGGAAATACGATGGAAGCTTTTCTCAATAATACTCCTATTATCAAAGAAACAATCATGGGAATCAGAGAAAGCTTCCATATATGCAAAGAACTGGGAATCAATCCTAAAAAAGAGAAAGTGAACAAACTATATTATCTACCTTTATTCATTAGTGTTCCTATTATAAAGAAGATTTTCAGTGATACTTCTATGCAAGCCATGTTCAACGGATTCCTGAGACACTCAACTGATGAGATAACAATGCTGATCGACCAGATTCTTTCTGATGGGGGCAAATATTCCGTTCCAACAGTTTACTTAAAGAGACTATATGATACTTTTTCACTTTTCAAAAAGTGAAAATCGACTCAATATTCGCTTTTTGAAAAGTGAATTCTATAATATTAGAGAAAAATCCAATTCACTCTACCCTCTTCTCTTCAAGAAGTCCGTAGGGCTTTCACCAAACTGTTCCTTATAGCACTTCGTAAAATACGAAGGGGACGAGAAGCCCACTTCATAAGCTATCTCGGCTACTGTCATTTCGGAAGAAGCAAGCAGAGAGGCAGCTCGTTTCAGCCTCATCTGGCGAAGCAATTCATTGGGCGAATAGTTGGTGAGCGACTTTAGTTTACGGTATAGTTGCACACGACTCATACCCATGTCGCGTCCCAGATCTTCGACATTCAAGTCGGGGTCTTTCATCTTTGCCTCGACAAGAGATTTAAAGCGGGAGACGAAGTCCTTATCGAGATCGCTGATAGTCTCCTTCTCAATCGTCTGGTTATCTCCGAAGAATTGTTTCAGTTGGCGACGGTTTGCAATAAGATTACGGACGCGGGATAAAAGTAATTGCGAGTTGAAAGGTTTGGAAATATAAGAATCGGCACCACCGTCGTAGCCCTGAATACGCTGTTCATCAAGCGAACAAGCCGTAAGCAGAATCACCGGGATATGGCTGGTCTGCAACTCACTCTTCAAGCGACGGCAACACTCTACTCCATCCATACCGGGCATCATGACGTCGGAGACGATAACATCAGGCACATACTTCATGGCAAGACGAATACCCGTTGCACCGTCTGCCGCATCCAGCACGCGATAGTCTTTTGAAAGCAGCGACTTCACGTAAGTACGAATATCGGCATTGTCGTCAATAACGAGTACAGTGGGACAATCAGCTTCTGCCACTTCCCCCTCTGTGGAAATTTCGGCATCGACTAAAGTAGAAGAAACCTCTTTCTCTTCGGCAGGCAGAGTCACCACTGTGGGGTGATATAGAGAGATATCCTGCTTGGGGAAGGTTACGGTGAAAGTCGTTCCTTTCTCATCGCTATGTGCAGTAATGTTTCCGCCATGCATTTCGACAAAAGCACGTACCAGGGCAAGGCCGATACCCGTACCAGCCTGGTGACCATCGACCTGATAGAAACGTTCGAAGATAGCCTCCACATCGGTCGATGAAATATAGCTGCCGGAATTGAATACCTCCAGGCGGAAGTTCTGCTCTGCCATTTCCAGGCGTATGATTACTTTTCCATTCTCCGGCGTGTACTTCACGGCATTAGAGAAGAGGTTGAAGTAGATGCGTTCCATCTTTTCCGCATCTGCCATCATACGAAAGTCCGCATCGGGAGTGGTCTCGAAACTGAAAGATATATGCTTCTTCAGCAGAGCCATGCGGAAGGAATCGTTCCAGCCACGGAAGCTGTCGAGCAAGTCGAAAGGTTCAAGGCGAAGCTCCATACGCCCGTTCTCCACTTTGCGGAAATCGAGAATCTGATTGACCAGACGAAGGAGGATATGTACATTCTTCTTCATCAATTCCAGTAGTTGACGAGACTGCGTACTGACGGAAGTATCGGCAAGAAGTTGCTCGATAGGGTCGGCAATCAAAGTCAACGGGGTACGGAAGTCATGAGAAATATTCGTGAAGAAAACAAGTTTGGCATGGGTTGCCGCTTCCAGTTCACGGGAAAGTTGTTCTAATTGCGACTTCTGCTGCTCCAACAATTCGGTTTGATGTATCAGTTGCGTTTTCTGCTCCTCCAGCTTCTTCTTTTGCAGGGAAAGTTCGCGGTTCAGACGATTCTTGGCACGCAGAGAAAGATATACGGCAACCAGCAGGCCTATGACCAACAAGAGCGCCACCAGACTGACAAGCAGAATACCTTGCTGGGTGGAATAGCGGGCCAGATATTGATTGATTTTCCCATTTAATGTTTCTATTTTCTCGTCAAGAGTACTGATATGGGCTGTCTGCATCTTCATGATAAGGGCATTGTCACGATCGACGACAGAAGTGTTCAGGAGGGTTTCACGAGGGAAGTCACGGTGGTTCAGAATATCCATGGCAATCTGCATCACACGGTCGCCGCCCGTAGGATAAATAAAAGTTGCATCCAACTCACCTGCAAGCACTTGTTCCACCCCATAGCCTTCGCCGGGCAAGGCATCTGTACCGATGAAGCGCATCTCCTTCTCACGATGTTGGCGGGCGGCAGCAGCGTATGCACCGGCGGCCATGCGGTCGTTCTGGGCATAGACAATATCGATCTGCGGAAAAAGGTCGAGCAGAGTATCCATCTTCTCTTCTGCCTGGGAGCGTAGCCAGGCACCATCTTCTTTGGCCAGCAAGCGGATATCGGGATAATCGGCTACAACGTTCATAAAGCCTTGATGACGGTCCATGGCAGGCGTGGAGCCGGACAAACCGGCAATTTCTACTACCGTACCTTTGCCATGAAGCACATTGGCAACGTATTTGCCGATAGCTTTACCTATCTCGTAATTATCGGCGCCCACATAAGCAGTGTATTTATCGGAAAGGATTCTACGGTCTACCACAATCACAGGGATTCCCTGATTGTAGGCCTCTTCTACAACCGGAGTGATGGGTTCGGCTTCATTAGGAGCAACGATCAGCAAGTCTACTCCTTCCTTCATGAAACGACGAATGTCCTTTTCTTGCTGTATATTATCATCTTTGACTGTACGTATCTCCACTTCCACTCCATCATAAAAAAGGGCTTCGCGCAACATTTCGTTATTCATCTGATGACGCCACTCATCATCGCTACACTGGGAAATACCAATACGGAAATGAGGCTCGCGGTGAGAGCAAGAACTTAACGTTCCCAAAAGCACGAACCAAAGAAATAAAACACGAAGGTTATATCGTCTCATCCTGTTTCTGTTGATTTAAGATTGCAGATGAGCAAAGATAGTGGAAAATGAAATAAAACAGGCTGTTTCAGCATGCCTTTTTCAATGGGCACTGCAGAAACAGCCTGAAATAAATTCCTCTACAATCAGTAGTAGTATCTCAAGAAAACATTATTGTGCAGTCAACTCTACCACCCGGCTTTGAGTAGCAGCCAGTCCAAGAACATCCAAACCGACTTTCATCAGATAATCACCGGAATAAACTTTACCGTTGGCACCTAACCCGGATTTTGCACCAGGCATCAGATTGATTTCCTCTACCTTATATTGCTTGTTCGGGTCCAGTCCCTGCAGTTTCACCGGCAACAGCTTCTCCTGAAAACGCGGATGAACATCGTAAGCAAACAATACGGCTTTATTCAAATCCTTGCTTACATAGTTCACTGCCATGTGATTCGTTTCGTATGGCGAAACCAAGCGATACTGATCACCGTCCATAATGGCATTCTGTAACCGTTTCCAGTTGGCAACCGCTGTCTGGCAGTAAGTCAGTTCGTCAGCACTCAGTTCCTTCAAGCCAATATCAAAACCAAGCTTGCACATGGAAGCCACATCCGTACGGAACTTCACAGACGTTGCCTTGTTCCAACTCGTCACGTGCGCACACATTGCCTTCGACGGGAAGAACTGGGAGAAGCCCCATTGGATAAAGATACGCTCTACAGGATCGGTATTATCACTGCACCAGAATTCTGTAAAGTACTTTAGTGCTTCATAATCGCAACGGGCACCTCCACCGGAACAGAGCATCATCGGAACATTGGGATAGTTCTCCTTTACGCGTTTCATCACATTGTATACGCCACGCACATGGTCGATGTACAACTGTCCCTGCTTATCCTTCTGATAGGGAGAATAGATATTGGTGATAGGGCTGTTGCAATCCCACTTAAAGAAAGCTACATCGGGATTCTCCTTCATAATGTTTTCTACCACGCCGTAAACGTAATCCTGCACTTTCGGGTTGCTGAGATCCAATACCAACTGGTTGCGGTAGTAATAGGTATCACGGTTAGGCAGTTCGATGGCCCAATCGGGATGCTTCTCATACAGTTCGCTCTTCGGGTTCACCATTTCCGGTTCAATCCAGATACCAAACTTCACACCGGCTTCTTTAGCAGCATCGACCAAGGCAGGAATACCGCCGGGCAGTTTATCGTGGGTCACTTCCCAATCACCGAGACCGGCATGATCGTTCTTACGCGGATATTTGTTGGCAAACCAACCATCGTCCAGCAGGAACATGTCCACACCCAGATGCTTGGCTTCTTTCATCAGTTCGGCAAGTATCTCCTGATTGAAGTTGAAACCGGTATTCTCCCAGTTGTTCAGCAAAGTCAGGCGGCTGCCTTTACCATCCTTCAGGCTGTAATTGCGTGCCCACTCGTGGAGGTTGCGGCTGCCTTGTGAAGCGCCGTTAGAGCTCAAAGTGAAGATAAACTCAGGAGTAGTGAACACTTCATTAGGCTTCAGTTCATAAATAGAAGCATAAGGGTTGATGGCAGGAATCACCCGGAGGTTGCCCACGTTATCCACTTCAAAGGTGAAACGGAAGTTTCCGGTCCAGCCCAGGGTGCCCATCAGTACATTGCCCTGATGCTCGCTGACCGGCTGATCCAGTCCGACCTCGAAGAAAGGATGGGTATGCATGGCAGCACGACTGCCCAGCTTGGTATCAATCACCTTCTTGCCGAACTGCAACTGCTGGCTGCTCATCTGTGCTTCTTTGGCCCAGTCGCTGCTGAACTCAGTTAGATAATAACTGGAATTATAGAAGTAGAGCATCGTAGAAGCATACGTAGACAGCACAATCGGCTTCTTCTCCTGATGCTTTATCTCGCTCCACGTCTTGATGACATTTTCTTTCGGATAAGCCACATAATGCAGCGTCACATCCACCGGATACTTGTCATCACGCAGGTTGATCGTCGTTTCCGTACCGCCTTCAACGGCCTTGGAAGACGAAGAAACATAATACAGAATCGTAGACGGATTACCATCATTGTGGGTGATGCCTACAGCAGGTTCGAAGTAATCTTCATTGCCCGAACCGCTATATACTTCCCAACCGCGTTTGGTTACACTGCCATCCGAACCGGCATGTACATCCCAACGGAAGTTCTGCAAGTCTTGCTCGTGCAATAACTTTTCACCCAGATAAGTCTGGTACAAGCGACCGTTCTCTGCTACCTGGAGCACAAGGTCGTTTTTTTCTGTAGAAATGCGGATTATTTTGTTATCCGCTGCATTGGCATACGTAAGGGATGCGAACGCAAAGAGAGTTACGAGTAAATTTTTCATGGTTTACAATAAATTTAGTCACAAAAATAGTTTAAATATGATTTAAAATGAAAGACTGGCACTGAATTCCAATGTAAAGGGGCGTAAATAGTTGCCGCTCATATAATGGTCTTTGAATTTTCCGGCTTCTTCCTTGCTCAAGAGTTCGGCACCGTTGATAGTTCCGCTGGCTCCTTTCTGATTCAGGAAGTTTACGATTGTTGTCCCCAGTGAGAGGTGTTTATTTACTTTCCAGTTGATACCTCCAAAGGTTTCCCAACGGCCGTTGAAGTAAAGGGCATTGGTCAGATTGGCATAGGTCTTTCCGAAGTAGCGGAAGCTGAGCCATACGCGCAAATCTGGAGTAATATTATAGCTGGGATCAACTTCAACAAGTATTTGCGGAATCTCTTTCACAATATTACCATTGGCATTCAAATCAGGCACACCCTCAAACGGTGATTTGATGAAATAATTATTGTACGTCGGCTTTTGGTAAGTGAACAAGGCATGCAAGTGGAATCCCTTAAAAGGATCAATTTCGGCAGAAGTGGTCCATCCCAACGTCTTGATATCATATATCAGCAGAGTGGTCTTGGATTGTGTGGTTCCGGGCTTGGTTACGTTCTGCTGGTCAATATTATTCGACTTGGAGATATAGGTGACCATTGAAGTCAGGTTGATCCAGTCGTTATGATAGAACAATCCTCCACGCAGCAACGGAATAGTGACACGCTTGTATTGCTCCTCCGTAGGACCCGTACCTGCATATTCGTTGATGCGCGGAAAGCGGGTAGCAACAGTTCCGTCGGCTGTAAGACCGAAGTTCCCGCTTATATTGTAAGTGAATTGTGCTGTTGCCGCATAGTTCAGTTTATCCTTCACCACCTTGTGCGGCTCAATCTTTTCGGTGGAAAGGGTATTGCCTTCATTGTCTGTATAAGTATGAGTATCGCCAATATGGAAACCAGCATAACGGCCGTAAGGAATCTGATCTGCCGCCATACGGTAGTATTCCAGGCGTGCTCCGTAATAGACATTGAATTTGGGAGTCACCTGCCAGTTATCGGTAAAGTAAACAGCCAGTTTGTTCTCGTATCCTTTGGTATATTCCGGACTCAGTTCATTGAAGCCACGGAACTTACTGATACTTCCGTCGGCCGCCTTACTGCCCAATATCTGCGGATATTCGGTGACAGTACCTATCCATTGAAAGGAAGATGAATGATAGTCCAAATGATAATACCATTCGTTCAGCCCCAGCCTCGTATTATGGTTGCCCAACTGCTTTTTCAGTTCCGAAGTGAGCAAGGCATTTTTTACCTTACCGAGATGCAGCCAGGTGCGTCTTCCCTCTACCAGTCCGGTATAAGCATCATTCGATCCGTCCGGGAAAAGACCGTCTTCTGCGGTTGCTTCGCTGATATTGCTGCCGCCGAAATCTACATAATTGGCTTCGGGAGCATTCATGAATTTGACATTCAGTGTCCACTTCAGATCATTCTTAAAAGTATAGTCGAACAACAGGGCTACTTCGTGCGCCTTGTTTCCGGTGAAATCGCCGAAACGGCCACTTTTCATCTTGCCATCCATTACATCCATATATTCAAAGCGGCCGCCTTCGGGAGCATACGAAGAAGTACCAAGTTTGAATCCCGGAAGCTCCTTTACACTGCCATCGCCCACATAAATAAAGGGAGCGGCATTAATCATAGAACCAAGCGCATTGCTCTTCGAGAATTTATAGACGACCGATAGTTTGCCCCGGTTATTGTTGAAGACACGGGTTAGTCCGGCATGATAGAGCTGCGTGCGGTCACTAAAGTTCTCAAACTTAGGGCTGAAACTTTCCGGATCAAAGTTCTGATAGACGGAGGCAGTATACAGCCAACGTTCACCGATACCTCCCGATACATTCATGTCCATATTCTGCCAGCCAAAATGATTGGTATGATAATTCAATACCCCTTTAAACTCCTTCTGACCTAACTTTGAGAAAGCATCTACGGAATAAGCAATATTACCGGTAGTAATGGCCGATTCCGATGGATTCATCAGTCCAACTTCACCCAAACTGGCATCACTACGCCAATGCGTTGCCAGTTTATGTACAGCCGAAGAATATACGGCGGGCAATCCGTTCTCGTATACATTAACATCTTCACTTGGAAGCCCGATTTGAATTTCACGAGGTTTGTTGGCATCCGAAGCGTTCAGCATCACATTGCGTTCGCCTTCGTCCGCTTTCTTGGAACTAATGGTGTCATTCACTTCCACCCGGTTAGCTGCCATTGCAGAAATACTGGATAGCGTAGCACCCAACAAAGCACAAAAGAAAAGTTTTCGTTTCATAATATTACTTGGATTTAAAATTAAACGTTCGGATTAATGCTTCAAAGATTCCGGAGAACCGGTTCCTCGTCTTTAGCGGGAGCAAAATTAGTGGTCAAAACAACACACCGGCATCGAAGGTAGTTGTCAGGTAGACTGCAATGAGCCAGCAGCAATTATAATTCACTAATAATAAAGCAATTGCACAACGCCTTTATATAAAAGCAGGTAGACATACCCATTTGCCGAAAACTTTTAATATCTTTGTATTTGTCTACTTTTAAAAACACATCCTATGAAAAAGAACTTGTTATTAGGATTACTTTTAGTATTTGTCCTTCCGGCAACCGGAATTGCAAACAATCCGGCATTGTTTGATGAGTTGGAAAGCGCTCTGAAACAACGCGCCCATTACTCACGCCAAAAAGAAAACCGCATTGACAGCCTGAAGCTTCTACAATATCCTTCCATGGAGAAAGACAAACTCTTCCAACTGTATAATTCCATTTATGAAGAGTATTATACCTACCGTTTCGATTCGGCCATGCAATATGTAGACAGGGAGGAAGCAACGGCCATAAAGCTTTCCAACCCTTCGTATCGTAATCTGAGTATTATTCACCGCTCCATACTCCTTTCCACTTCCGGCTATTTCAGCGAGTCCATCCAGAACCTGCAACAGATAGATGCAAACACACTGGACAATACATTACTGATAGAATACTACACAGCTTATGAATGGGCCTATAGCATGTGGGCCGAGTATTCCAACGACAAAGTATATGCTCCACGTTATTATCAGAAGGAGATACTTTACCAGGATTCCCTCATCAACGTGCTGCCAGCTGGTTCGCCCCTGCAGCATTACTGGAAGGCAGAGAATTACTACCGTCATCAAAGATATACCGATGCGGAATCAGACTATAAAAAAGCATTGGAAGGACTTCCGGTTAATGTCCGCCTATATGCCATGGTCACATACGGACTGGCATTGGTCTATGCACGGACTGGCAATTGGGATGAGTACGAACATTATCTGATCAAAGCAGCCATCTCAGACCAGGTATGCCCGTTAAAGGAGAATCTGGCTTTACAAGAACTGGCCTTGTACATCTTTAAAAACAGAAGTGGAGAAGTGGCACGCGCCAACCGTTACCTCGGCTATTCCATGGAAGATGCACTGTTCTACAACAATCGGTTACGCATGCTCGAAATAGCCAAGAAATTTCCCGCCATTGTACTCTCCTATCAGGAACAAAACCTCATCAAGAGCAAACGCTTACAATGGTCATTGGTATGTATCAGTCTGTTATCCATCGGATTAGTAATCTCTCTCATCTACATATACCGGCAAATGCACCAACTCCGCAAACGCAGAAAGATACTGGCAGATATGAATGCAGAACTGCAACATCTGAACAAAGAACTGGTGACAACCAACCACACTCGTGAAGAATATGTAAGCCTCTTCATGGATCTATGCGCCGCCTACATCGACAAACTGAACAAGTATCAGGATCTGGTAAAGCGCAAAGTAAAAGCCAAGCAAACCGATGACCTGCTGAAACTGGTCAATGCCACCAGGCTGTCCGACACCGATGCCAAAGAATTCTTCGTAAACTTCGACACGGCATTCCTGAACCTGTATCCTAACTTCATCGAAGCCTTCAATGCCCTGCTCCGCGAAGATGAAAAGATTATCCCCAAGAGAGGTGAGATACTAAATACGGAATTGCGTATCTTCGCTTTGATACGTATGGGAATCAAAGATAGTTCCAAGATAGCCACGTTGCTATTCTACTCTCCACAAACCATCTACAACCACCGGAGTGCAGTAAAAAACCGAGCGAAGATGAGGGATAGTTTTGAGAAGCAGGTAGAGGAACTTTGCACAGTCATGTAGCGAACTTTTGCCTACAAATAACGAGAGTAAAACCACTGCATAGTATTCCGTATGAGAAAAAGCATTATCTTTATCCCCTCGAACATAACCTGCAACAACAGAATGATGAACAAGTTACACCTCATATTTGGCAGGCTGACAAAGTTGTCATGCTGTCTGATAATCCTATCTCTCGTTATGGCATCCTGCCAAAAAGATGAGCCGGAACTGAACTCCGAAAACGAAAAGACCTTATTCATCTATATGCCTTGGTCGACAAACCTGCTCGAGAATTTTGAGACGAATCTCGTGGACTTGGAAACCTCCATCAGCCGGAACGGCCTGAAGAACCAGCGTGTCATCGTGTTCCTGTCTACTACCCCGAGAGAAGCCACTCTGTTTGAGATAACTTGCAAGAAGGGCAAATGCGAACGCACCACCTTGAAAGAATACACCGATCCCCCCTTCACTACTGCCCATGGCATAGCCTCTATTCTGAATGATGTCAAAAGCAATGCCCCGGCGTCTGTTTATTCCATGATTATCGGATGCCATGGCATGGGTTGGATACCCGTCAGCAGTACGTTGACGAGAGCAGCCTCTTCCTTCAAGTTCCATTGGGACAGTGAAGGTACAGTACAGACCCGTTACTTCGGAGGGATCAGCAGCAGTTACCAGACAGATATCACCACCCTGGCCGAAGGTCTTGAAAGTGCCGGATTGAAACTGGAATATCTACTTTTTGATGACTGCTACATGTCCAACATCGAAGTAGCTTATGACCTTCGGAAAGTAACCCGCTACCTGATAGCCTGTACCAGCGAAATCATGGCCTACGGCATGCCTTATGCCACTATGGGGAAGTATCTGCTGGGCGAACCGGATTATGAAGCCATCTGCAACGACTTCTACTCATTCTATTCCACATATACCCTGAAGCCTTGCGGCACACTGGGCGTTACGGACTGCTCCGAGGTAGATGCCTTGGCATCTGTGATGAAAGAGATAAACACCCGATATACATTCGACACCACCTTACGACCTTCCCTGCAACGCCTCGACGGTTATCTTCCCGTTATCTTTTACGACTTTGGCGACTACGTGGCACATCTGTGCGACGACCCGCAACTACTGAAAAAATTTGAGGAACAGCTCCAACGCACTGTTCCTCACCATGTACATACGGAATATTATTACTCCGCACTTACGAACACTGATTATAAGATAAATACTTTCTCCGGCATCACCGTTTCCGACCCGAGCACCAACATCCTGACCAATGGTAAGACAAATACAGGCTGGTACAGTGCCACTCATTGAAAGACTTACTTCAGTCTCTCCTTCAGTATCTCCGGCAGTTCCGGCATAGCACCGCTTTGCGTACACACAAAGGCTGACACCTCTACAGCAAGCTTATGAGCCTCCGGTACCGGTTTTCCGCTAAGGATGGCAGCTGTAAAAGCAGCAGTGAAAGAGTCACCTGCCCCCACCGTATCGGCAACGGGCACCTTCGGAGTCTCCTGGAAAGAAACAACTCCCGGCGTAAATACATAACTGCCATTCGTGCCGCAGGTCAAGATCAACATCTTCAGATTGTACTTGGCAAGAAGAATCCAACACTTATCCTGCAGGTCAATGCCCGGATAACCGAAGATACGGCTAATGGTAACAAGCTCTTCGTCGTTGATCTTAAGAATATTGCAACGGTGCATCGAATCGCAGAGAATCTCTTGTGTATAGAATCCCTGGCGCAGGTTGATATCAAAAATCTTCAGTTCATCCCCCGTGTCAGGCATCGTATCGAGAAAACGGTTGATAGTAATACGGCTCACCTCATTGCGCTGTGCCAGCGAACCGAAGCATACGGCACGGGTATTCAGGGCCAGACGTTTCAGTTCGTCCGTGAAAGGGATGTTATCCCAAGCAACCCCTTCCTTTATTTCATAACAAGGCACACCTACGGCATCGAGCGTCACCTGCACCGTCCCCGTAGGATAAGGCACGCGCTCTATCTGCGTACGCAACCCTTTCTGTGCAAACACATCCATTATTTCGTCTCCATCGGCATCGGCACCTACGGCGCTGACCACGCGACTGTCGAAACCAAACTGTGATACATGATAGGCAAAGTTCGCCGGAGCACCACCTATTTTCTTTCCTTCGGGCAGCACATCCCAAAGTGCTTCGCCCATACCTACGATAATTTGATTCATGGTAATTATATTTTAATAAATTCTATTATTTTACACCGTTCCTTGATAGTGATAGTCTCTGTCGTTATGTGAGGTAGTCTCAGTCGTATACAGAGGTACCCTCTGTCGTATACTTAGGGTATCTCTGTCGTATAGTGAGATACCCCCCGCTCAGAACGTACTGTAGGGCCACTTCAGCCGATGTCAGCGTTTTATCTTTGTCATATAGAAAAATAAATACAACACACCTACCGTCATCACTGCTACGGCACCACTTTGCCCACCGGTAGCATCACTTGCCAAGCCCATAGCCAACGGAAAAACCGTTCCTCCGAAGAGTCCCATAATCATCAGCCCACTGACCTCGTTCTGCTTCTGCGGCATCGCCAGCAATGCCTGCGAGAAGATAACAGGGAAGATATTCGAGTTGCCGAAACCGATAAGGGCGATGCAGACATAAATCATTGTCTTGTCCTGGAAGATGAACAGTCCCACCATAGCCACCAGCATACACAACACGCTGATGCCAAAGAAGGTTCGCGCAGCAATCTTCTGCAAGATGAACGCTCCCAGGAAACAACCCGCCGTACGGAAGATGAAGTAAAGGCTGGTAGCAAAACCGGCATCGGACAAAGTCATTCCCAAACGTTCCATCAAAATCTTAGGCGCAGTGGTATTGGTACCTACGTCGATACCGACATGGCACATGATACCCAGGAAGCAGAGCAAGATAAACGGCTTGCCCAGCAAGGCAAGGCATTCGCCAAAGGTAGAAGGACGCCCCTCTTCCTTTTCTTCCCGGATGGACGTGCCGCTCAGCCAAAGGATAGCAGCAACCGCCACCACCATATAAACAGGAAACAGTACGCGCCAGCCCATGCCCAGCGAAGGAATGGCCTGCGTAGCGCCCCACATGGCAATATAGGGTGCCAAGAACGAAGCAATCGCCTTGACAAACTGTCCGAAGGTGAGTGAGCTTGCCAATCGTTCGCCGCTCACAATGTTGGAAAGCAACGGATTAAGAGAGGTTTGCATCAATGCATTGCCGATGCCCAGCAACGAGAACGACAGCAGCATCAGCACATACCCGTCACCAAAGACCGGAAGAAGCAGGGAGGCAAAAGTGATGACCAAACTGAGAAGGACAGTCTTCTTGCGCCCGATGCGGTTCATCAGCATACCCGTGGGTACGGAGAAGATGAGAAACCAGAAGAATACGAGCGAAGGAAAAATGTTTGCCTGCGAATCGGTCAAGCCCAAATCGGCTTTTACATAGTTGGAGGCAATGCCTACAAGGTCTACAAAGCCCATGGCGAAGAAGCAAAGCATGACTGGGAAGAGCTTTGCAAGAGAAGCGGAAGTATTCGAATTTTGCATACTACTATATCATTAATATTAGATTATTCGTTGAAGGCTAACTTATATACGGTGAAAGACGACACACTGTAAGTTCCACCTTTGGCATAAAAGCTGATGCGATTATATGGTTCCGACGGGAACACCAGGTTCGTCATACACCATCTGCCGTCGTCACCAAAGACTTCGATACTCGATTTATCGACAAATAAGCGGAGCGTTAACTCATCTTTTGCCTCGAACGGCGCTGCCGTTACAGCAGGGAAATCCTTGTTGAAAATGGTCAGTCCACTCTTTGTACGATCCATCTTAAAAGTACGGGCAGAAAGATCATAAGTAAAGTCCACCTCTTCTCCCGCAGCATTATACAACTGGAAACCGATCTCCTGCGCATTCCTGTTTTTAATGGTCATCTCTATCTCATAAGTTCCCGTGTTATCTTTCAGTAATTGCTGCAAGTTATAGGTACGGTCTACCTTGAAAGCATGCTTTTTCACTGCTTTCCCGCGCATCTTCAACAATTCGGGTGAGGGAGTACACTTCAGATAAGTCTCACCATCAGCTGTATACAGGCTCAAGTCACGCGGAACAGAGTTGGCACTGCGATACTGCCGGGTAGGAACATCATTGGCATACTGCCAGTTGCTCATCCATGCCAAGGCAATGGAGCGTCCGGCAGGAGCATTGCTCCAAGTGACAGTGGCATAATGGTCTTTACCGAAATCCATCCATTTAGTTGCAGCCGGAGACTCATTTACAAACTTCTTTCCGTCGAATGTTCCGACAAAGTACTGTGTGGCCGAACCACCGAAAGGCCCACCGGGGTTTATATTGCATACCAATACCCATTTCTTCAATTCCGTTCCTTCTACGGGGAGTTCAAACAAGTCGGGGCATTCCCAAACACCATCGTGTACTCCCTGTCCTTGGCCGAAGGAGCTTTCCATCGTCCATTCCTTCAAGTCGGACGAAGAGTAGATCTGCATCTCTTGACCGGCAGCCAAAATAAGCACCCACTTTTTAGTATCTTCGTACCAGAACACTTTCGGATCGCGGAAATCGCGAAGCGTGGAAGTAATGATCGGATTGAGTGGATATTTCTTGAAAGTACGCCCATTATCAAGGCTATAGGCCATACTTTGCGACTGGCGTTCACCGGCCGAAGTATAGAAAGCTACAATAGCACCGGCACCAAAACCGGCAGTATTATCCTTATCTACCACGCAAGAGCCACTGAAGATAGTACCCAAACCATCCGGAGCAATAGCAACCGGCAGATGCTCCCACTTCAACAAGTCCTTGCTGACAGCATGCCCCCAATGCATATTTCCCCACATCGAGCCATAAGGGTTATACTGATAAAACAGATGGTATTCTCCATCCTTATATACCATTCCGTTCGGATCGTTCATCCAACCGTAAGCAGGAGTAAAATGATAGACCGGACGAAAATCCTCACGGTTAGCAGTATCGAATGTGTCCGAAAGCTTCATCGTTTGCCAACATACTGCCGAGTCATCGACCAACTGAATATTAAAGGCAACACCTTTTTCCTGATAGGCAGACAGTTCCAAAGGTACATAGTAGTCGATGCTATCTACAGCCAGGCGGACATTAATAGTTTTCACTACGTCATTATCGACAATCATATACAAACGGGCCTCATGTGCCTTCTCTTGTATAGGCAATAACAGATATTTCTGATTCTCTTCAGAGCGGACAATTGTCTGCCGATCTCCCAGATGCTTAATATTTAAATGTGTATCGGCGTTCTGAGCAGACATTATCGAAGAGCAAATACTCAAAAGCATAACAGATAGAAATTTAAACATCATACATCCATTCATTGAATAACTCATGTTTTTAGGTATTAAGATTTTTAAATTGATTATATATTCACAACGTTGCAAAGATACGCCGTTAGAGTATCAGAGCCTATCTCTTTCGTTTCAAACTATACTACAAATGTTACATCCGGCTTATTTTTATTTCCAGATGGAACGGAGCATCCAAGCATTCAGTACCATTCTGGTGCCTTTTCGTTGTGCAAAAACCTCAATGCCAGTCTGGGATTCACCCGGATAGGTCAATAAGGTAAAAACTTCTTTTCCGTCATTTGCGAAAATCTCTACACTCGACTTATCCACAAAGATATGCAAACGAATCTTATTATCTATCGGTTCAACCCGGGTATATGACATACGACTGAATTTAGGAATAGATACGGCGGCACAATGAGTACGATCAATAACCAAGTTATGTGAGTCTGTATCGTAGCTGACTACAACCTTACGTCCATCTCCTACACATAAATTAAAGCCAAAGACATTGGAAACATCTGTCGAAAAAGAAGCGTCGAGCTCATATATATTCTCCCCGGGAGCGAATCCCGGAATATTTTGTACTCCGGGTGATAAAGAACGGTTTACTGCAACCGGCTGATAACGGAGCTTTTTCAACTGTTCAACGGGTTGTTGGATTAACCGAAGTCCTTCTTTGTATGTTTTCAGTTCTAAGGTACGGGGGACAGACCAAAAGCCTTTGCCATACTCTGACGGGACAAATTGGGCATAATCCCACGTTGCTACCCAGCCCATAGAAACGGTAGAATCAAGCGTATGATCAAAATCACGGAAAGTACGGGATGCATAAAAGTCCAATCCTTTATCAACATATAGAGGTTCTGTTGGATGATTCTCCACCAATTTAAAAGAAATCCCGTCAAAGTCTCCAATAAAATATTGTTCTTGCGCCCAATTGACCGATACCACCATCACCCATTTCTTTTCATCGGAATTTCCATCAACAGGCAATTGAAACAGATCGGGGCATTCCCAAGATTTCTCGCTATCGCCTACCGGTCCGAAGTCACTAGCCCACGTCCAGTTCTTCAGATCCGGAGATGTATAAAACTTTATTTTCTTCTCCAAAGCCTTAGCTACCACCATTACCCACTGTTGAGTCGGTTCGTACCAAAACACAGTAGGATCCCTGAACTCTGTACTCCAAATATCAATGACCGGGTTTCCTTCATAATAATGAAACGTTTTCCCGTCATGACTAAAAGAAATACCTTGAGCCTGCTTTTTTGAGTCTTTCTCAAAAACAGTATAAGCAGCAATATAGGCATCCTTGCCAAAACCCGCTGTATTGTTTTTATCTATTACGGCAGAGCCGGTGAAATAACCGATATTAGCATCCGCTCCCGTCATGGCATAAGGAGTGATTTCCTGATAATGTACCAGATCGGAAGATTCTACCTTGCCCCACCAATACATATGGTATTTACCCTGATAGTACATAAATCCGCAAGGGTCGCCAATCCAACCTTTCTGCGGGCTGAAATGATATTGAGGACGATACGGTTCACGATATAAGCTATCCGTATTGTTCTGGGCACCGGCAGACAATGTTCCTGCCAATAAAAGAGTGTTTATAATACCACCCAGTAAAGAGTAGAGATAATATTTCATAGTAATAGAAGTTTATTTAAAGGAAGGATGGTTTTATGCCACCCTTCCTTTCTTATTTAATTGAAAGCAGGATAACCCGGATTCTGCACATACTTACCACCGGAGAAACCATACTGGTTGTTCGGAACCGGATAGTATTCGTCTTTTCCTTTAGTGAACTGTGCATTACCATAGTAGATACGATTATCTTTTTCTGCTGCAATATAATTGTTCATTGTGTTTTCAGCAATACCCCAACGCACCAAGTCGAAGAAGCGTTCTCCTTCCAATGCCTTTTCCAAACGAGTCTCCCAACGAAGGGCCTTGCGGGCATAATCTTGATTCCACCCTTCAGCAGGATAAGAATTAATGAGATAGTGAGCGGCATACTTGGAGTTATCATTGAAATCCTTCACATAAGGGCTATTCTTAGCACGGTTACGAATTTCATTGATCAAGCCACGAGCCATGTCAAGGCCATCCCCTTCATTGAGTTCAATAAGAGCCTCAGCCTTCCAGAGAAGAATATCAGCATAACGGATAATTTGCCAGTTCAACTGAGAAGCACCCCAAGGCCAGCCTTTAAACATGTCACTGCTTTCGGGAGAGACCCAGAAACGTTTTGCACAATTGTAACCATACGTTTCCTTATCGCGTACCCAACCTTCACAAGGCTTCTCCGTATAAGTCTTCCAAGTGATATTAGGACGTCCTACAACAAAATCAAGACGTGGGTCCACATTCGGATTTGTGTTTTCCAGAGTATAAACACCGTTAGATAAAACTGCCTTGCTATAATCAGCCTTTACTTGATAGCTAAAATCGGGCAGGCCATTTGCATCTGTCTGATAAGCATTGATTAAGTCCTGACTCGGCAAGAAGAAACCGTCGCCACCATAAGGACTGCCACCGCCCGGAGAGTTCAACAGGTTGCTCCAATTAATACGACCGGCGCTTTCAGTACCATCGTTCATGGAATACTGGATAGCAAAAACAGACTCCTTACCATTTTCGTTTGCTATGAGATCCAAACCCTGGAAATCATCGATCAAGCCATAGCGGTTGCTGGCTGTCACCTGGTCACAGAGTGATACTACTTCGCGAAGCAACTCCTTATTGATGCTGACCACGGCATGAGTCGTTTCATCTTGCTCATAAGCCTGATATAACTTTATTTTAGCAGCATAAGCCAAGGCGATATACTTATGAATACGTCCTACTTCAGGCTGAGAAGTCGGTAGCTGCGCTGCCGCATCAAGCATTTCTTGTGCCAGTTTATCCAGAATTTCATTACGCGTAAATTCATTATTGGAAATATTAGGATATTGAGAGATTTCAACATTCTCATCAAAATAAGGGATCTTGTTGAAAAGACGGCTCAATTCAAAGTAATAGTGGGCACGGAGCACCTTCATTTCTGCAATACGGGATGTACGCCCACTGATTTGCTCGTCCGTAGCAGCATTCAACACGCGCAGAGCGGAGTTACAACGTTGTACACTACAATACAAATGATACCATTTGCTATCAAGAAAGCCATTAGTTGCATCCATGTCGAACGTTTCCATGCGATGCACCTCATTCAGGTCACCTACACCGCCACCACCTTTATAGGCATTATCAGAGCGTACTTCACCGTAAGTCCAATTAGAAGTGGGATGGCACCACACACTCCAGGTCTGTCCTTCGGCCCCCCCCAAAGCTGCATATGCAGCATTTACAAGCAGATCAGCACCTTCAGTCGATGTCATAATATCTTCATTCAAGCTGCCTTGGGGCTTTAAGTCCAAGAAACTATCTTCATCACAACTTGCCGTCATCAGCGCCAGAGCGCTAAACATACATATATATTTTAATTTCATGATAATATTGATTTTAAAGTTTAGAAACCAAATGATAATCCTAAAGAGAACGAACGGGGCAAAGGATAAGGATAACCCAAACCTTCAGGATCCGCACCCGTATAACCGGTAATTGTAAACAGGTTCTGAGCCTGGAAATAAACACGTGCATTGCGCAATTTCATCTTATCAAGAACTGACTTCGGAAGTGAATAACCCAATGTAAGACTTTTTAGCTTAATATATGAGCCGTCTTCAATATAGAATTGCGATACTTCATGTTCATTGTTGCTATTAAGAGTAGTCAAGGCAGGCACATTGCTATTGTAAACACCGGTTTTCTCAAAATTCTGATAAGCATGCATCGCTTCGAGCAAGCGGGTAGAGTGGTTACCGCTCCAGCATTGGAATAAATCCGTATAATATTTAGCATTATTGTAAGCATCACGAATCATGCCGTTGAAGAACACATTCATATCGAAACCTTTCCATGATGCACCAAGAGTAAGACCGCCAATCACTTTCGGATTATCAGATCCCAACCATACACGATCGTTCGTATTGATATCACCATTTCCATCGGCATCTACATACTTGATACGTCCTACAGCAGGAGCACCGAATTGTACATTATACTTAGACTTGTATTCATCCACTTCTTCTTGCGTACGGAATACACCGTCTGTCTTGAATCCCATCCAAGAACCGAAAGGCTGGCCTACCAATGTCTTGTCAACGCCATTACCACCGCCATAAGTATAGTAGATTTCTTCGGTCAGCTCAGTAACTTCATTCTTATAATAAGAAAGGTTGAAGTCCACATTGTATTGGAAGTCCTTGATTTTATCTCTCCAACTCAAAGACATTTCAAAACCTTTATTACTCATCGTACCACCATTATACCAGCAGTAACCACCTTCACCGATTACCGCAATATATGGTTTCTCAACAAGCATATCACTTGTCTTCTTATCAAAATAATCAAGAGAAGCACTCAGACGTCCATTCAGAAAAGCAGCATCTATACCAACATTCGTTTGTCTCGTACTTTCCCATTTCAAATCAGGATTGGTCGACCTCACCTTATAGCCACCGGGAGCAAGAGTAGTGCCATCACCATTCATATTATAACTGGCATCTTTCAAGCTGATAAGATACTTTGTGTAAGGAGCTTCGTTATCAATGATATCATTGCCGTTAATACCCCAGGAAGCACGAAGTTTCAAATCCGTCAGCCAATTCCGAGTAGATTCCATAAACCTCTCGCTCGAAATACGCCAACCTGCCGAAACCGAGGGGAAATAATCCGCATTATTGCCTTTTGCCAAGCGTGAAGAAGCATCGCGACGAACCGTAACGGATGCCAGATAGCGTCCTTCATAATCATAATTCACTTTACCAAAGTAAGAAACCATAGCATAGTTAGAAGCACCTGCACCCACATTCTTACCAGCTGTCACAGCATCAAGATAGATATAATCTTCATTTTCTACCGCAAGTCCTGTACCATAACCGAACATTGTTTCCGAATGGTTCTTCTTGGCTTCCGTAGCAAGTAATGCAGTTATGTTGTTCTTACCGAACGACGTGGTATAAGTGGCAGTATTCGTCCACACCCAGTCGAGGTTCTTCTTAGATTCCTGAGTCAGTTTATTAACTTCATCACGCGCCCAAGCAGGTTCAAAAACCTTATTGGTTTCGTCGTAAAAGTTTAAGCCAAAGTTTGTACGCAACACCAGATTCTTTATCGGCTCTATTTCAAGGAATGCATTACCGAAAATACGCCAATATTCATGCTTGTTTTGCTTTTCGTTTTCAAGCAGACGGGCCATATTGGGAGCATCACCCAAAACATCGTTGATTGCATCATTGTAACCACCATTTTCATCGTAAACACTCTTGGCCGGATGTTGCTTGATGGCATTTTCATCCACGCCACCGGGACTGAGCGTTTGTGTCCAGCGATTGATGGCAACATTCTCACCGATACGCAGACGATTATTCAGGTAATGATAGTTAGAACTGATACGGGTATTGATACGCTGGAAATTAGTATTCTTCACCAGACCATCGTGGTCGAGATAGTTCAAAGCCAACGAAAAAGAGCCATTGTCAGAGCCTTTGGAAAGTGTAGCACTATAGTTCTGCATCAAAGCCGTACGGTAAATTACATCACGCCAATCGGTATCGACAGCATGTACCTTTACACCATTCAGGCCAATATAATCCTGAAGTTTGGGAGTGGCACCGTTACCATATATTTCACTACTCGGAGTAGCACCGTTATTAGCGTATTTATAGGCCTGCCAGTAAACCTGCCCCCACTCATCAGCATTCAGCATATCAAAGCCACATTGATAAGTCTGCATTGTCAACGACATATCAAAATCAACACGCGTTTCTCCTTTCTTGGCACGTTTAGTGGTGATGATGATGACACCATTGGCAGCTTGTGCACCATAGATAGCAGCAGAAGCAGCATCTTTCAATACCTGAATGGATTCCACATCATTGGAAGAAAGAATGGAAGAGATGTTTTCACGTGTCATCACACCGTCTATTACATAAAGAGGAGAGTTAGCACCATCACGGAAAGATGATTTTCCACGAACCAGCGTAGAAGTATTTCCACCACCCGGGGTGCCATCGGTGGTAATGTTCATACCTGCTACGCGCCCTTGCAAACTCGACAGAACATTACCGGTCGGGATATCAGCAACATCTTTCATCTTCACAACAGCAACCGAACCCGTAAGACTGGCTTTCTTTTCAGCCATATAACCGGTTACCACTACCTCATCAATCATTTGCGAGTCTTCTACCAACTCGATACGTAAGATTGGTTGAGCTTTCACCGTAGCCGTCTTGTACCCGATATAAGATACAGACAATGTAGCACCGGAAGCAACAGAGAGGGTAAAATTACCATCAATATCCGTTATCGCTCCGTTGCTATCAGAGCCGATTTCCAATACAGAAGCACCGATAATCGACTCACCGGTAGATTTCTCTACAACAGTACCTTTCACCTGAATTTGCTGGGCAAATGAAGTAATGCCCGCTAAGAGAAGCACAATTAATGTGCAAATCCTGAGACTAATGTCTTTCAACATACTTATTAGTTTAAAGTTAATAAAAAATCTATTATTGAGCCCTAAATGGGTTTTGTGCTGGCAAAAGTAAGGCAAAGCATTTATCAGGCATATAACAAATGTTACGAAAGGTAGTATTTTTGATACATCTCCTCTTAAAAGGCACTCTAGGCATGTTTTTTTTTGCTAAATGAGCTTTTGTTTTAGCTGTGATTTCCATCAATAGAAAAGCATGAGAACAAATTCCATTAGCAGAATTAATTCATTACAGTTTCAGGAATGAGGTAAGTTTCCAATTTCTCCAGCACCGGGGAATGAAAAGTTCGGCACCGGGAAACACCCTTTCCCACACCGGGGAACCTTGTCTTCCTCGGTGCCAAAGAGATCCCCCTCTCAGAAGTAGTTATGGTAGAGTGAAGAGTACAGGCTGGATTATTTCTTATCAATGTTCCTCTCTCGCCAGCCAAATGCTAAAAAAGAGATCGTACACCTGATAGTAATCCCGCTCCTTTGTTATGAAGTCTTTATCAAGCAAACCCGCCAATGCAGAGCGTACTGAACTGGGAGATACCAACCCGTAGCGTTTAGAAAATGCACCGGAGATAACATTACGCGCCTGCCCTTCACGGTTGATGGCAATGAGTACTTGTTTCTGCTTATCGGGCAATTGATAGAGCAATTCGGCATACGTATCTGCCGTAAAGTTGACAATGTAGTCGATACCCCCCTCTATCATTTCCGGTCCGCACGTACCGCCTTCAGGTGTCCGGAGAAAAAGAATATTCATCACTTTCTGCAAATAGAATGTTCCACCACGAAAGCGATCATAAAGCATATCTATCACTTCGGGTCGCAACGTCTTGCCGGACTCACGGAAGTGGCGAACAGCAAATTCGGTATATTTCTCCCGAGGAATGGGCGGAAGATTCATGATAGTAACACTCTGATAAAAAGGACGGGAGGGTGAAGTAAAGATGCTCCCCATCAAGTGTCGCTGTGAACCGGAAAAAACAAAACGGGCATTGCTGCAATATTGCACATAAGTACGCAATGTGGCCTCAATCGTGTCTTCAGGGTACTTCCCTATCTGCTGAAACTCATCAATAGCTAACAAGCACGGACGGTCTGCCCGCTGAAGATAGTGAAAGATCTCATCAAGTGAAGCCGCCGGATTATTAATATCTCCCAAACTGATATTCCACGTAGGAGCCCCTCCTATATCATACGTAATACCTGCCTGCAAAGAAGTGATAGCATTGACAAAAATCTCCCACACTTTACGCCCCCGGGGCTTCAATGCATCAAGTATAGTTTTACCCAGCTTGTTTACCAAATCGCGCAAAGAACGGGTTGCATAGATATCGACAATAAATGTATAGTAATGCTCCGCTACGTCAGGCTGCGAAAAGCAGTGACGTATCAAATCTGTCTTCCCGTAACGACGGGGAGAGATCAAGGCTATATTGTTTCCGTTGAGCAGCAGCGTAGTGATATCTTCTGTTTCCACTTCGCGGTCACAGAAATACTTGGGAGAAACATAACCGTTAGTAACAAATGGATTTTGCATAAATAACACCTCTAATGGTTAGATTTCACAAAGATATGAATAAAGAAAGTGATTGCCAAATAATGATTGCCATAAAACAGCAATCATTATTTGGCAATCACTTTCAGGCAATCGTATACTGTGCCGCACACTGATACCCTTCTTCATAAAATTCCGTCAACTTCCGGATATCCCGTTCAATACGGTCTACCACTACGGGCTTCTGCGGACGGATAACCATGATTTCCCCGGCATCTTCCAAGCGTTCCACCAACTCTAGTTGTTCGTTGTACGCACGGCAACGGCGACTCAGCGCTTCGCGCACTTTAGGATATTTCCGGTAAAGGAAAGAAGGTATCTTAATGTCTTTTGTTTCTTTTCGATAGCCACGGTTGCGGGTCAGCACCACTACATTATGAGTAAAACCATCCTGGCGCGCACGCATCACGGGAATACTGTCCACAATGCCACCGTCGAGCATAGGAACACCGTCTACATAAGCAATGGGGCAAACAAAAGGCAGGCTGCTCGAAGCACGGACAATGTCGATGATACGTGCCTTACTCTGCTTTTCCTCAAAATAGTTCGCCTCACCCGTCTCGCAGTTTGTCGTCACCATGACAAAACGCTCGGGACAACGGGAGTAAGCCTCGTAATCATAAGGCAATATGTGTTCGGGGAATTCCTGGAACAGTAGGTCGAAGTCCAGGATATTACGCTTCTTCAGCAGATGCTTCAAGCCGATGTAATTGTACTTCTCCAGCAGGTCAATATTACTATACTTGGCACGGCCACGCTGGCCGGACATATAAGAAAGCCCGTTGCATGCTCCCGCACTGACACCGATTGAATAAGGAAATCGGACGCCCCGGTCCATAAAATTGTCGAGCACACCACAAGTGAAGACGCCGCGCATGCCGCCCCCTTCCAGAACCAGACCGCTACGGTCGTCAATACGTATAATATTTTCCATAAGTTGCACAATTAACACCCCAAATATAGCTTTTGTTTACGAGATTCTACCTATATTTGCGGTTGCAACTATAATTTAATAACATTTTAATAATAATGAGAAAGTCACTACTAATTGCAGCACTGGGATTGTTGAGCCTGAACATGATGGCACAAAACACTCCGAAAGAAGAGGGTTTCGTCTTTACTACTGTAAAAGAAAACCCCATTACCTCCGTAAAGAATCAGAACCGTTCCTCCACATGTTGGAGCTTCTCAAGTATCGGTTTCCTGGAAAGCGAACTGTTGCGCATGGGCAAAGGTGAATACGACCTTTCTGAAATGTTTGTCGTTCACCACACAATGGTAGACCGCGCACAGAACTATGTACGTTATCACGGTGACAGTTCTTTCTCCCCCGGCGGCAGCTTCTACGATGTGATGTATTGCCTCCGCAATTATGGAATGGTGCCGCAGGAAGCTATGCCTGGCATCATGTACGGCGACACTCTGCCCGTGCATAACGAGCTGGATGCTGTAGCCGGCGCTTATGTAAAAGCCATAGCCAAAGGCAACTTTAAGAAATTGACTCCGGTATGGAAAAAGGGAGTTTGTGCCATCTATGACACCTATCTTGGCAAGTGTCCGGATAAGTTCACCTATAAAGGTAAAGAATATACTCCGAAGAGCTTTGGCGAATCCCTCGGTATCAATCCGGACGATTATATCTCATTGACTTCTTTCACTCACCACCCGTTCTATACTCAGATGAACATCGAAATCCAGGACAATTGGCGTAACGGCCTGTCATGGAATCTGCCGCTGATGGAGTTCATGTCAGTGATTGAAAATGCTGTGAACAACGGTTATACCGTAGCTTGGGGCAGCGATGTAAGCGAAGACGGATTCACGCGTGATGGTATTGCCGTAATGCCGGATGCAGCACGTGGTGCCGAACTTACCGGTTCGGATATGGCACACTGGTTGGGACTGAAAGCCGAAGACAAGCGCAAAGAACTGACTTCCCGCCCGATGCCCGAAATCACCGTAACACAGGAAATGCGCCAGGAAGCATTCGACAACTGGCAAACTACTGACGACCACGGTATGCTTATCTACGGTATTGCCAAAGATCAGAATGGTAAAGAATACTATATGGTAAAGAACTCTTGGGGAACAAACAACCCGTACAAAGGTACCTGGTATGCTTCCAAACCGTTCGTTGCCTACAAGACCATCAACGTCCTGGTACATAAAAATGCCGTTCCCAAAGCAATCCTGAACAAGCTGGGAATTAAATAAAATATAGGAACTACGCCATTAAGTTGCGTGGTTAACACATAATAAAGGCCGTTACGCAGAGCTACGTAGCGGCCTTTTTTTGCGCAAAAACCTCCAACTTGTGCATTTTTCGCTCCATTTACTTGTCAAAACCAACACTTTCCGTAAATTTGCACGCTGATAGTTAACCGGATAATTTCAGTAGCAGGATTCTACTACTCCTATTCCCGGCACTGACGTACAGAATACTAATACTAATAATTAATAGCATGAGTTTGAAAATTGTTGTATTGGCAAAACAAGTTCCCGACACACGCAACGTTGGGAAAGATGCCATGAAAGCCGACGGAACCATTAACCGCGCGGCACTCCCTGCCATCTTCAACCCCGAAGACCTGAATGCCCTTGAGCAAGCACTTCGACTGAAAGATGAATATCCGGGTTCCACTGTAACCATCCTTACCATGGGACCGGGACGCGCAGCCGAAATCATTCGTGAAGGACTCTACCGTGGTGCCGACAACGGTTATCTGCTAACCGACCGCGCATTTGCCGGCGCAGATACCCTCGCCACTTCGTATGCCCTTGCCACTGCCATCCGAAAAATTGGTGACTGCGATGTTATCATCGGCGGACGCCAAGCCATCGACGGTGACACCGCACAAGTAGGTCCGCAGGTTGCCGAGAAACTGGGATTGACGCAGGTGACGTATGCCGAAGAGATTCTGAACGTAGACAAAGCTGCGAAAAAGATTACCGTGAAACGTCATATCGACGGCGGTGTAGAAACCGTGGAAGCTCCCCTGCCTATCGTCATCACTGTGAACGGAAGTGCAGCCCCCTGCCGCCCGCGCAACGCCAAACTGGTGCAGAAATACAAACGTGCCCTCGGCGCCCAGGAGAAAGCAGCCATCGCCAAAGAAGGTGCCGAACTGGCTTACGCAGCCCTTTATGAGAAATATCCCTATCTCAACATCACGGAATGGAGCGTGGCCGATGTAAACGGTGACCTCGCACAATGTGGTCTGAGCGGTTCGCCCACGAAGGTAAAGACCATTCAGAACATTTCGTTCCAAGCCAAAGAAAGCAAGACGCTGACGGGCAGTGACAAGGATGTAGAAGATTTGATTGTTGAACTGTTAGCTAACCATACGATAGGATAAGATTATGAATAATGTATTTGTATATTTAGAGATAGAAGGCACTACAGTTGCCGACGTCAGTCTCGAACTCTTGACCAAAGGTCGTAAATTGGCTAATCAGTTGGGTTGCCAGCTGGAAGCTGTTGCTGCCGGTAGCAATCTGGCAGGCATTGAAAAGCAAGTATTGCCTCTCGGCGTAGACAAACTCCATGTATTCGACGCTCCGGGCTTGTTTCCCTATACTTCCCTTCCCCACTCCTCCGTCCTCATCAACTTGTTCAAGGAAGAGAAACCGCAAATCTGCCTGATGGGTGCTACGGTTATCGGCCGCGACCTCGGCCCGCGTGTTTCTTCAGCTTTGACCAGCGGTCTGACGGCCGACTGTACTTCTCTTGAAATCGGTGACCACGAAGATAAGAAAGAAGGCAAGGTTTACGAAAATCTGTTGTATCAGATACGCCCCGCTTTCGGCGGTAACATCGTTGCCACGATTGTAAATCCCGAACACCGTCCGCAAATGGCTACCGTGCGTGAGGGTGTGATGAAGAAAGAAATTCTCGATGCCAACTACAAAGGTGAAGTCATCAACCACGACGTTGCCAAGTACGTTCCCGAAACGGACTACGTAGTAAAGGTCATCGACCGCCACGTAGAAAAGGCAAAACACAACTTGAAAGGTGCTCCTATCGTTGTTGCCGGTGGCTACGGCATGGGCAGCAGAGAAAACTTCAACATGCTGTTCGAACTGGCCAAGGAACTTCACGCCGAAGTAGGCGCCAGCCGGGCTGCCGTCGATGCAGGCTATGCCGACCATGACCGCCAGATCGGTCAGACGGGTGTAACGGTGCGTCCCAAGTTGTATATCGCTTGTGGTATCTCAGGACAAATCCAGCACATTGCCGGTATGCAGGAAAGTGGCATCATCATCTCCATAAACAACGATGAGAATGCTCCTATCAATACGATTGCCGACTATGTTATCAATGGCACAGTGGAAGAGGTTATCCCGAAGATGATTAAGTATTACAAACAGAATAGTAAGTAAGAAAACTATGGCTAATTTTTATACAGATATACCGGAACTCAAGTATCACTTGGACAACCCGATGATGGAACGTATCTGCGAACTGAAAGAACGCGGTTACGAAGACAAAGACAAGTATGACTATGCCCCGCAGGACTATGCGGACGCAATGGACTCTTACGATAAGGTGCTCGAAATCACCGGTGAGATTACCGGCGAAATCATTGCACCGAATGCAGAAGGCGTGGACGAAGAAGGTCCCCACTGCGCCAACGGCCGCGTGGAATACGCCAGCGGAACGAAGCAGAACCTCGACGCCATGGTAAAAGCCGGCCTGAACGGTATGACCATGCCGCGCCGCTTCGGTGGTCTGAACTTCCCGATTACTCCCTATACCATGTGTGCCGAAATCGTGGCTGCTGCCGATGCAGGCTTCGGAAACATCTGGTCTTTGCAGGACTGTATCGAAACTCTGTACGAATTCGGTAACGAAGACCAGCACAGCCGTTTCATCCCCCGCATCTGCCAGGGCGAAACCATGTCTATGGACTTGACCGAACCGGATGCCGGCTCCGACCTGCAATCCGTCATGCTGAAAGCAACCTTCGACGAAGCCAACAACTGCTGGCGCCTGAATGGTGTGAAACGTTTCATCACTAACGGTGATGCCGATCTTCACCTCGTGCTGGCCCGTTCGGAAGAAGGGACAAAAGACGGCCGTGGTCTCTCCATGTTCATCTACGACAAGCGCGAAGGTGGTGTAAACGTACGCCGCATCGAGAACAAGCTCGGTATTCATGGTTCTCCTACTTGCGAGCTGGTTTACAAGAATGCAAAAGCCGAACTTTGCGGTGACCGCAAACTCGGTTTGATAAAATACGTAATGGCTTTGATGAACGGCGCCCGCCTGGGTATTGCCGCTCAGTCGGTAGGTCTCTCGCAGGCTGCTTACAATGAGGGCTTGGCATACGCCAAAGACCGCAAGCAGTTCGGCAAAGCTATCATCGAATTCCCGGCTGTTTATGACATGCTGGCTATCATGAAGGCCAAACTGGATGCAGGCCGTGCCTTGTTATACCAGACTTCCCGTTATGTAGACATCTACAAAGCATTGGACGATATTGCCCGCGAGCGCAAACTTACTCCGGAAGAGCGCCAGGAACAGAAGAAATATGCCAAGTTGGCAGACTCCTTTACTCCGCTGGCAAAAGGTATGAACTCCGAGTACGCCAACCAAAACGCTTACGACAGCATCCAGATTCACGGTGGTTCCGGCTTCATGCTGGAATATGCCTGCCAGCGTATCTATCGCGATGCACGCATCACTTCCATTTACGAAGGCACCACTCAGTTGCAGACCGTAGCTGCCATCCGTTATGTAACGAACGGCTCGTATGCAGCAACCCTACGCGACTATGAAGCAATCCCATGCAGTGCAGAAATGCAATCGCTGATGGACCGTGTAAAGGAAATGACCAACAAGTTCGAAGCTTGTACCAATGCCGTGAAAGAAGCCCAAAGCCAGGAGTTACTTGACTTCGTTGCCCGTCGCCTCTACGAAATGGCTGCCGTGTGCATCATGTCTCATCTCATTATCCAGGATGGAACAAAAGCTCCTGAACTGTTCGCCAAGTCCGCCGTAGTTTACATAAACTATGCAGAAGCTGAAGTAGAAAAGCACTTCAACTTCATCCGCAAGTTCAAAGCGGAAGAGTTGGAAAGCTATCGCAAATAACGAATCTGTTTCACTATATAAAAAACGTTCCACCCTCACCGGGTGGAACGTTTTTTTATAGGTTACTTTAGTCAAAATTCTCCAAACAGCCTCAACCTGCTACGCAAAGAATGTATTTCCTGTTGCATCTCTTCCAGTCGTTCCAGCAAATGATGGATGGCATCGATACCTTCCATATTGATGGATAAATCGTAGTACATACGACTGTAACGCTCCACATCCGGCAACTGGGAAAACAGCAGATAGCGTTCCCCCTCCTCCGTCTGAATATCTATCAGACCACCTTCCTGCAACATGTCTATAAACGAAGGTTCTATGTGACACTTGCTGCAATATTCACTTACTATGATTAATTCGTTCTGCATAGTGCTGACATTTTTAGTTCATACTTTGAATTTTGCGGAACATCTCTTTCTGCTGCTCCGTCAGGTTCGTCGGCAACTTCACGGAATAGGTCACAATGAGGTCACCAAACTGCCCTTCCTTCTTATATACGGGGAATCCCTTGCCTTTCAAGCGTACTTTAGTCCCGCTCTGAGTTTCGGGTTTCACTTTCAGTTTCACCTTACCGTCCAGCGTATCTACCAACTGTTCACCACCCAAGAGAGCCGTATACAGGTCGATGGAAACATCCACATACAAGTCATCACCCAGACGTTTAAAGACAGCATCTTCTCCAATGACAAAGGTAATATACAAGTCGCCTGCAGGGCCACCATTCACACCTTCGCCACCATAGCCTTTCAACTTGATAACCTGACCGTTTGCCACACCGGCAGGGATCGTAATGCGGACATTCTTGCCATTCACAGTCAATATCTGCTTATGGGTCTGCGCAGCATCACGAAGCGACAGACTGAGGTCCGCATGGAAATCCTGCCCGCGGAAACCGGCATTAGCACCGCCTCCACCGCGTGTACGATGTCCGAACATCTGTTCAAAGAAATCAGAGAATCCTCCGGCATTACTGCCCGAGAACTCCTGCCCGTCCGAAGAATACCAATAGGTACCTCCTCCATCCGTGCCAAAGCCTGCACCGGAGCCACCGAAACCGCCACCGCCAAATCCGCCGAAGCCTCCTGCACCGGCCTGTTGCTGTGCCCGTTTCTGTGCCTCGAATTCATCGGCATGCTTCCAGTGCTCGCCATATTCATCATATTTCTTTCGCTTCTCAGGATCACTCAGCACTTCGTTTGCCTCGTTGATAGCCTGAAACTTATCCTTGGCTGTAGTGTCATTCGGGTTCAAGTCAGGATGATACTTACGCGCCAGTTTGCGGTACGCCTTCTTGATATCAGCCTGAGATGCCGTTTTGTCCACTCCAAGGACTTGATAATAATCAATATAAGCCATAGTTTACTAATTTTATATCCTAAATATCATAAAACAAATAACACGCCAATTTGTTTCCCTGATCACTAAAACATGTAAACGATAATTAAAAAGAATAACACATAAGGATAAACAAATGAAAAACAACATCTTATAATTAGCCTATCGTTCATTTCACGTCCACGAAATACTAAAATATTGTAAACGACATATAACACAATCTAATTATTCATTCTAAAACTTCCTAAAATAGATGGAATTTACTTTATTTGTAAAGGATAAAACCTGTTTTTAGAGATCAAATACCAACCTTAAATTAGGAAGTCCCTTTATGAAGAATAATTATTGGCTATTAACAGCAATATTAGCTTTCATCGCCTTGCCGGGCAAAGCGGACGAGTGGATCAGAATCAATCAACTCGGCTACCTGCCTCAATCCGTCAAAGTGGCTGTATTCATGAGTGAAGAAGGAACGAATGTAGAGAATTATACATTGGTAGACGCCTTCACCGGAAAGGATATACGTACTTTCACAGCAGCCAAAGCCACCGGCAAAATGGGAGGTATGAAAAGTACTTACCGGCTGGACTTCAGTGACTTCACAGAACCGGGCACTTATTATCTGAAAGCCGGGAAAGCCATCTCTCCCCGCTTCCCCATCAATACACACGTCTACAACGGTACGGCAGATTTTCTGCTGAACTACATGCGCCAGCAACGTTGCGGCTATAATCCATTCTTAAAGGATAGCTGCCACGTACACGATGGCTATATCGTATATCATCCCACCAAAACCGGTCGGCACATCGACGTGCGCGGCGGCTGGCACGATGCAACGGACTACCTGCAATATACCACCACTTCCGCCAATGCCATCTATCAGATGATGTTTGCCTATCAGGAGAATCCGGAATCATTCGGCGATGCATACGATGCTAACGGACATCCGGGAGCTAACGGCATCCCCGACATTGTGGACGAAATAAAATGGGGACTGGATTGGCTGAACCGCATGAATCCCGCTCCGGGAGAACTGTACAACCAGATTGCCGATGACCGTGACCATGCCGGCATGCGCCTTCCTAATAAAGATATGGTAGATTACGGATACGGACCGGGCAAAGGACGCCCTGTCTACTTCTGCAGCGGCGAACCGCAAGTACGCGGAGAGTTCAAGAATACCACTACCGGCGTAGCCAGTACAGCCGGCAAGTTTGCTTCCTGCTTTGCCTTGGGCGCCAAGATACTGAAAGATTTCTACCCCGAATTTGCAGCCGAAATAGAAGCAAAGGCAGATGCTGCCTATCAGGAAGGAGTCAGAAAACCGGGAGCATGCCAGACCGCTTCCGTCATGTCTCCTTACATCTACGAAGAAGACAACTGGGTGGACGACATGGAGTTGGGCGCTATGGAACTGTACAAAGCAACCGGCGACCGCAAATACCTGGATCAAGCCCTTGAATACGGACGCCGCGAACCGGTCACCCCCTGGATGGGCGCCGACAGCGCACGCCATTACCAATGGTACCCCTTCATGAACATGGGACATTACCACCTTGCCCAAGTAAGCAACGACCGCATCAGCAAAGAATTTATCCGCAACATGCGTACGGGCATCGAACGCACTTACGAAAAGGCAGTGGAAACTCCTTTCCTGCACGGCATACCTTATATATGGTGTTCCAACAACCTGACTACCGCCATGCTGACCCAGTGCCGCCTCTATCGCGAAACAACCGGCGACAACACCTATGCAGAAATGGAGGCTGCCCTCCGCGACTGGCTGTTCGGCTGCAACCCTTGGGGAACCAGCATGATTGTGGAACTTCCGCTTTATGGCGACTATCCCTCACAGCCCCACTCCTCCCTGCTGAATGCAGGTGTGGGCAATACTACCGGCGGACTGGTGGACGGCCCCGTTTACCGTACCATCTTCGAAAGCCTGCGAGGCGTAAACATGACGGGCATTCCCGGTACTCCCGGTCAAGATTACGAACGCTTCCAACCGGACCAGATGGTCTACCATGACGCCATCCACGACTATTCCACCAACGAACCGACCATGGACGGAACAGCCTGCCTCACTTACTATCTCTCTGCCATGCAGAAAGAAGGAATGAAGCAAGCCAACATCCGGGACGACAAGAACGTATACGTAGACGGCGGCATCATCCGCACCGATCCATCGAAGAAGCAAATCACACTGGTGTTCACTGCCGCCGACAAAGCAGACGGTGCCGATGCCATCATCAGCACCCTGAAGAAACATGGCATCAAAGGCGGCTTCTTCTTTACCGGCGAATTCTATGAACTCTACCCGGAAGTAGTGAAACGCCTGCTCGCCGAAGGACACTACGTGGGCAGCCACAGCTACGGACATCTGTTGTACATGCCGTGGGAAGACCGCGATTCATTGTTAGTCACCCGCGAGGAATTTGAGCAGGACATGCTGAAAAGTTACGAAACGTTGCGCAAAGCAGGTATCGAATACAAGGATGCACCGGTCTACATTCCTCCCTACGAATACTATAACAAGGAAATCTCTGCCTGGGCAAAGAGCATGGGCATTCAGGTCATCAACTACACCCCCGGCACCATGAGCAACGCAGATTACACCACGCCGGACATGGGAAAGAAATATCGGAGCAGCCAGTTCATCTACGACAAAATCATGGAAGTAGAAAAGAAAGAAGGTCTGAACGGACATCTGATGCTGATACACTTCGGAACGGACGACCGCCGGACGGACAAATTCTATAACGGCTATCTGGACAAAATGATAAAGACGCTGAAGCGGAAAGGATATACTTTCGTACCGGTCCGTGAAGCGACCGGTATATAAATACTCTAACAAAAAGTTTATAAAAGGTTAGTTAAAAAGGTTATCATGCGAAGGTATTAAGGTAAATATTCAATCGGTTTGTTTTCAGTAAACATTCTCCTCACCCCCAAGAGGGGAATGTTTCAAAGTAAGCTCCCAGCCTGTGAAGGTCAGGAGCTTTTCTTTTCTACAAACTCTTCTGCAGAAGTGTATTCACCGATTGCAGTAACTCCTCGATATCCTTCTCGGTAGTATCAAAGGACGTCACGAAGCGGATTTCGTTGATCGATTCATCCCAAAAGTAGAAGAAGTAGCTTTTCAGAAGCTCATTGATTACCGGACGGGGCATCGTCAGGAAAAGCTGGTTGCTCTCCATGGGCTGCGTAAAGCGTACACCCGGCAAGTCTTTCAATCCATCATAGAGTATCTTTGCCATGCGGTTGGCATGCATGGCATTCTTCAGCCAAAGATCGTCCGTCAGATAAGCCGTGAACTGACAAGAGAGATAGCGTAGCTTGGAAGCAAGTTGTGCCGACTGCTTACGCACAAAATAAGCTTCTTTCTTCAAAGCCGGATTGAACACGATCACACTTTCACCCAGCATCAAGCCGTTCTTTGTTCCGCCGAAGCTGAGGACATCAATTCCGCAATCTACCGTCAATTCCTTGAAACTGAGGTTCAGGGCAGCACAGGCATTTGCCAGGCGGGCACCATCCATGTGGACGTACATGCCATGCCGGTGGGCCAGTTCCGTAAGGGCACGAAGTTCCTCGGGTTTATATATAGTACCCAGTTCAGAGCATTGGGAGATATAAATGGCACCGGGCTGGGAATGGTGCTGCTCGCCGAAGTGACAGAGATAAGGACGAATCAGATCGGGGGTCAGCTTACCGTCAAGGGTAGCCACCGGACGTATCTGACAACCTGTCATGCGGGCAGGCGAACCACACTCGTCTACATAAATATGTGCCGTCTCTGCACAAATAATCGAGTTATAGGGACGCGTGCAAAGTTGCAGTGCCACTGCATTACTGCCCGTTCCATTGAATACGAACAACGGCTCACAATCGGGAGTAAACACTTCCCTTATTCTCCGAACAGCTTCCTCTGTCCACGGATCGTCCCCGTACCCTACGGCATGGTCCTGATTTGCCCGGTTCAGCGCTTCCATAACCAAAGGATGCACACCGGAATTATTGTCTGATGCAAAGCTTCTCATAGCTATATTATTTTGTTTATTAAAAAAGAATATGCAAAGGAAAGAATATTCCGCAACATGAAAAAACAAAGAAGCACAGATTTCACAACTTCGCGGAAATCCTTTCCACATTGCAAAATCGGTGCTTCTTAATCTGTAAATTCAATCGGCTCTTTTTATCCGATATAAACATTTACCCCCAATGAAACATAAATTTCATCTTCCTCCTGGTACACTTCAATCTTGTCCTCACGGGCAAGCCAGCCTATGGCTGCTCCCAGTTCTTTGTCTTTCAATCCGGACTTTCTCTTCAGAGAGTTAAAACTCCAGCTGGCATGGTCGCTAAGTAACTGCCAAACCTTGCCTGCATTAAGTCCAATTTCGCTTTTGTTCATTTTCTCTTTAAGTTAATAGGTTAATAGTTTATTGTTGATTAGGTTATCTTTACGGAGGTAAAGGTATCATTTTTTATTTAAAAAACATTTCTTTGCAGACAAAAGTCATAAAAATTAATCACTTTTGCAACAGTTTTGTAATATTATACGGTAGAAAAAGACAAAGATAAAGAAATACAGAACAAAAAGCTGCGGCATCTTCTTGCGAAGACACCGCAGCCACATCTATTGAATCAAGAAATCAGGGAAAAAATGATGATATTCTTTACATCATTCCGCCCATACCTCCCATTCCGGGAGCGCCCATCGGCATTTCGGGCTTATCTTCTTTCTTTTCTACGATTACACATTCGGTAGTCAGGAACATACCTGCGATGGAAGCAGCATTCTCAAGAGCTACACGAGTCACCTTAGCAGGGTCTACCACACCGGCAGCATGCAGATTCTCGTACACATCGGTACGGGCATTGTAACCAAAGTCTCCCTTACCTTCGAGCACTTTCTGTACAACAACTGCACCTTCCTTGCCTGCATTGGCAACGATCTGACGCAGCGGCTCTTCGATGGCACGCTTGATGATGTCCACACCGGTAGTCTCGTCGGCATTGTCGCCTTTGAAACCGTTCAGAGCTTCGAGCGCACGGATGTAAGCTACACCACCACCCGGAACGATACCTTCTTCGATGGCAGCACGGGTTGCACGCAGAGCATCGTCTACACGGTCTTTCTTTTCCTTCATTTCAACTTCGGAAGCAGCACCTACATAGAGCACAGCTACACCACCGGACAACTTAGCCAGACGTTCCTGCAATTTTTCCTTGTCATAGTCGGACTTGGTAGCAGCAATCTGAGCCTTGATTTGTTCGCAACGTTCCTTGATGCCATCTTTGTCGCCGGCACCGTTTACGATGGTTGTATTGTCTTTAGAAACAGTTACCTTGTCGGCAGTACCCAGCATTTCGATGGTAGCCTGTTCCAGTTTCAAGCCTTTTTCTTCGCTGATAACTACACCACCGGTCAGGATAGCGATGTCTTCCAGCATTTCTTTACGACGGTCGCCGAAGCCCGGAGCCTTTACAGCACAAATCTTCAACTGAGAACGCAGACGGTTTACAACCAGCGTAGTCAAAGCTTCGCTATCCACGTCTTCTGCGATAACCAACAGAGGACGGCCTGTCTGTACAGCTGGTTCGAGGATGGGCAGGAAATCTTTCAGATTGGAAATCTTCTTGTCGTAGATCAGGATATACGGTTTCTCCATTTCGCATTCCATCTTCTCCGTATTGGTAACGAAGTAAGCAGAGAGATAACCGCGATCGAACTGCATACCTTCTACTACACCGATAGTAGTATCCGTGCCCTTAGCTTCTTCGATCGTGATAACACCATCCTTGGAAACCTTACGCATAGCATCGGCAATCAGCTTACCGATAACAGGGTCGTTATTGGCAGAAACAGAAGCTACTTGTTCAATCTTGTCATAGTTGTCGCCCACCTTTTCGGCCTGGCTCTTAATAGATTCTACCACTTTGGCAACAGCCTTGTCGATACCGCGTTTGATATCCATGGGGCTTGCACCGGCAGTTACGTTTTTCAGTCCTTCGGCTACGATGGCTTGTGCCAGAACCGTTGCAGTTGTTGTACCGTCACCTGCGTCATCACCGGTCTTGGAAGCAACTTCCTTCACCAGCTGTGCACCGGTATTCTGGTAAGCGTCTGCCAGTTCTACTTCTTTTGCTACTGTCACACCATCTTTAGTGATGTGGGGAGCGCCGAACTTCTTTTCGATGATAACGTTACGACCTTTGGGGCCGAGAGTTACTTTTACTGCATTTGCCAGTGTATCGATACCTTTCTTCAATTGGTCGCGGGCATCGATATTGAATAATATTTCTTTTGCCATAATGTTATTTACTATTTTACGGTTTACTAATTACTAATTAATTATCCCAATACAGCGAGTACGTCGCTTTGACGCATGATGAGGTACTTGGTTCCTTCAACTTCCAGTTCGGTACCGGCATACTTGCCATACAGCACTGTGTCACCAACCTTCAACACCATTTCTTCGTCTTTTGTTCCGTTGCCTACCGCAATTACTTCACCTTTCAAAGGTTTCTCTTTCGCTGTATCAGGAATAATGATACCGCCAATTGTCTTCTCTTCTGCAGGTGCAGGGAGTATCAGCACTCTGTCTGCTAATGGTTTAATGTTCATAGTTCTTTTTAATTTAATATGTTATACATTTATTATAGTAGTAATTTTGCTTTAAGCAAGCGATAAAGAACTTACGAAAACCGTGCCAAAGGGAAAAACTGTTCGTTTGACAGGGAAGAACTGACAAAATGACAATAAGCAGAAAAACCTTTATCAGGAAAGCAGCTATAAAGGAGAAACGGCAATGCAGTCACTAAAGAAAATCGTTCCTATCATTTATTCATTCCTCTACAAAGAAATATTCGTTCCTCCATAGGGAAATATTTGTACCACTGTAGTGGTATGAATATTTCCCTATAAAGAAATGAATTAGTATTAATAGATAAGGACACTAATCATCCGCAACAATGATTTTAGCTTATTAAAGGAAAATGTATAGGAAATACAGGCTATAAATAGTCGGCCAAGTGATATCGTCCCTTCTTCTGGGAAGTCTTCTTGTATTGTATCACCTTCTGCGGACAGATGTGCAGGCAAGCCATGCAATGGATGCAATGTGTCTCCCAAACCGGATGACCATCGACCATCTGTATATTTTCCACCGGACACGCCTTGCTGCATTTGGCGCAAGAAATGCAGCCTTCATCCACATGGAAACCTTTGGAAGTAATGATGAAACGCACAAACAGAGGATTCAGAACGTATGTCTTCAGCCACGGTGCACCGCCCTCGTGCACCGCCCACACCTTTTTTTGCTGAAGCACATCTTCGGCAATCGAGGCAATGGCGTGCCTTACATCTGCTATCTTCTGATGGCAGAGCGCGTCGTCGTCCAAATCGAACATAGGGATATAAGTATTGGGCATAGCTACAGACCAGGCTGCATCCAAAGGAAAACGTTTTGCCAAACGATTCATTCCCTTACCCATATCGTCACCACAAGTGCACACAGCGTAACGGTACTTGCAATGCGGCAACCGGAGTCGTAACAAAAAATGCACCACTACGCGCGGTGCATACCAAGCATGTACCGGAAAAACGAGACCAACTCTGTCTGCATTGGCAAGCTCTTCGGGTACACTATCGTTTTTCAGATAATCAGCAATATTAAGGGTTGTATCATGCGTAGCCTCTGCAAGCCGTTCTGCAACCCAACGAGAATTTCCGGTTCCGGTAAAATAGAGTATCATATATTATTATATCTGCTTCTACTCCAGCAATTCCTCTATGGAACAGCTTTCCCAGAACGCCTTAGTAGAATGTACCAACGAACTGCCCATATAGAGCAGAAACAACACCGCTATGACAATCATCAAAAAACTGACGAGAGCATTGTGCTTTTCTTGTCCGAATTCAATGGAAACCATAAAAAACCTCCTTTTTTATTGTCATTGCAAAGGTAGAGGCCGAATATTTCATTTCCCCTACACTCTTATGACAAATATAACAAAAAAGGAGCAATTCAGTGCTCCTTTTTAAATGTATTTCAGTTTTTATTAACTCAATTCGCTAATCAGTTCTTGGGGAGACACAAGTTTCTGTTCTCCGGTTTCCATATTCTTCAGAGTTACTTTACCCTCATTCATCTCATTTTCACCCACCAAGGCAACAAACGGGATCGCTTTGGAGTTGGCATAACTCATCTGTTTCTTCATCTTGCTGGCATCCGGGAAGATTTCGGCACGAATACCGACAGCACGTACCTGCGCCAATACGTTGATAGAGAAAGCAGCCTCCGCTTCGCCAAAGTTGATGAACAGCAATTGGGTACTGTTTACGGCTTCTTTCGGATAAAGGTCGAGCTGGTTCAGCACGTCGAAGATGCGGTCGGCACCGAAAGAAATGCCTACACCTGATACACCCGCCATGCCGAATACGCCGGTCAAGTTGTCATAACGTCCGCCACCGGTGATACTGCCTATTTGCACATCAAGGGCTTTCACTTCGAAGATGGCACCAGTATAGTAATTCAAGCCGCGGGCCAGCGTCAGGTCAAGTTCTATTTCGTTCTTCAAGCCGAGAGCGGAAAGGGTTTTCAAGATGAATTCGCTTTCTTCCACTCCTTTCAGGCCTACTTCGCTGGCGGCAAGCACTTCTTTCAGCGTTGACAGTTTCTCTTCATTGCTACCACTCAGCAAGATGATGGGTTGCAGTTTGGCAATGGCCTCATCGCTGATGCCTTTTTCTTTGAGTTCGGCATTGACGTTGTCCAGACCAATCTTATCCAGTTTGTCGATGGCAACCGTGATGTCCACAATCTTATCGGCTTCACCGATAATCTCGGCAATACCACTCAATATCTTGCGGTTATTGATTTTGATACAAACGCGGATGTTGAAGCGGGTAAACACGGTATCGACAATCTGCATCAGTTCCACTTCGTTCAGCAAGGAGTCGCTACCCACCACGTCGGCATCGCACTGATAGAACTCGCGGTAACGTCCCTTCTGCGGACGGTCGGCACGCCAGACGGGTTGTATCTGATAACGTTTGAAGGGGAAAGTGATTTCATCGCGGTGCATCACCACGTAGCGGGCAAAAGGTACGGTGAGGTCGTAACGCAAACCTTTCTCGCAGAACTTGCTGGCAAGTTTGGCAGCGTTGCGACTCAGCAACTCCTCATCGGTCAGGCCGGAGAAGTAATCGCCGGAATTCTGTATCTTGAACAGAAGTTTGTCACCTTCTTCACCGTACTTTCCCATCAGTGTGGAAAGCATTTCCATGGAAGGGGTTTCTATCTGCTGGAAACCATAAAGGTGGTATACATCACGAATGGTATTGAATATATAGTTACGCTTCGCCATTTCTACGGGCGAGAAGTCACGGGTTCCTTTCGGAATACTGGGTTTTGCTGCCATAATCGTATCAATTACTTTTAAAATCGGACGGCAAAGTTACGGTATTTTATTGATAAGAAAAAAAAATGCCTTCTCCAATTCAGATGGAGAAGGCATTTTCTGTATATCAAGAACCAAATCAGTCTCTGCGTCCCAAGAATATCATAATGTAATAAATCAAAGTGGCAAGAGAACCGAGAGCGGCTACTACATACGTATATGCAGCGGAGCGAAGTGCATCTTCGGCTTGTGCATGATTGTACGAATTCGTAATACCGGAGTTGTTCAGCCATACCAGTGCACGCTTACTTGCATTGATTTCTACCGGCAAGGTGATGAAGCTGAACAAGGTAGTCAAAGCGAATAAGATGATGCCTGCCAGCAACAGTTGCGGGAAAGAGTTCAGCAGCAAGATACCAGCCAACAGCAACCACGTCATCCATTGCGAAGCGAAAGATACCACCGGCACCAGTTTGCTGCGCATCGTCAGCGGAGCGTATGCACGTGCATGCTGTACGGCATGACCACACTCGTGGGCAGCAACGGCAGCAGCCATGATGCTGTTACTTGCATATACGCTTTCACTCAGGTTCACTGTCTTATTGGCAGGATTATAATGGTCTGTCAGATGGCCCGGAGTATGTGTTACGGTAACATCGTATATGCCATTGTCATGCAACATCTTCAATGCAACATCCCGACCCGTCATTCCGTTGCCGGTAGGGATTTTAGAGTATTTCTTGAACTTACTCTGAAGGTTCATCTGTACCAGCCAACTGATAACGGCGATACCGATAAAAATAATCCACTGTATTCCTATCATTCCTGTAGTCATAGTCTTCTTCTCTTTTTTAATGAATAATTATGTCGTTTCTTATTGTAGAGCAAATAGTTTGCCAAAAATAAAGGGAAACCATGAGCATTGCTACAGTTTCCCTTATCTTTTAGGAAGAATTAAAGAAATAGTGATTAATCACTAATCTCCATTTCTACCACTTTATCAATATCAGCCGGTACTTCAGGAAGATACAACATCACACCGCCCTCGCACTTCTGAACCTTCAGCGGAAGACGGTCGGCATAACCGACTGCTTTCTTCACTTTCTTTCCCTGCAAAGGCAGGAAGAGTGCTTTGTCCTGCAAATCGAGGATGTGTACATACAGTTTATTTCCTCTTTGCGTAGTCACGCCCCAAGGGTGGGGAGCAATGCAACCGCCACGAGTACCGTAGATGGTTTCACCATATACTTTCATCCATTCCCCTACTTCAGCCAATCGCTCCAGAGCTATTGCAGGGAGTTCTCCGTCGGGCTGCGGGCCGATATTCATCAACAGGTTGGCATCCTTGCCGGCTGCTTTCACCAGATAATGAATCAATGTTTTAGGGGATTTGTAGTCCTGATCGGTAATTTTATATCCCCACATGCCATTCATGGTTTCGCAAGTCTCCAGCGGCAAGGCGCTGATATTCTGTCCGGAAAGTCCGGCATTGTTCTCGCCCGGCAAGTCCCGCTCAAAGATTTGAATATCTTCGCCCGCAAAAGGCACTTGATGATGGTTGTTGCCGACCAGGCAAGCAGGTTGCAGACGATGTATCATGGCATATTGTTCGGGCAGTTGCCAGTCGAAACCCGGATTCTGATCCTGGTCCCACCAACCGTCAAACCAGATAGCACCGATTTCTCCATAGTTGGTAAGCAACTCGGTCAACTGGTTATTCATAAATTTATAGTAACTGTTCCAATCGCCTTTTGGGTTCGGACGTCCTGTTCCACGGCCGGTACGTCCCCACGGAGCATCTTCGCGATACCAGTCGATATGCGAATAGTACAGATGCAACCGGATGCCCTGTTTATGGCATTCATCTGCCAATTCTTTCAGAATATCACGCTTGAAAGGAGTAGCATCCACTATGTTGTAATCGGAATAGCGGGTGTGGAACATGGAAAAACCTTCGTGATGACGGGAGGTGAAGCAGATGTACTTCGCACCGGATGCCTTAATAGCAGCCACCCACTTGGCCGCATCGAACTTTGAGGGATAGAAACCACCGGCCAGTTTGGCGTATTCTTTATAGTTCAGATCCTTGTTCGTCATCGTCCATTCTCCGGTTGCCAGCATGCTGTACAGCCCCCAATGCAGGAAGATGCCGAAACGGTTATCTCTGAATTCCTGGCGGGACTTCAGATTCTCTTCCGTCGGCTGATAGGTTTGCGACCTTGCGGAAGACAAGAAAAGGAATAGCAATAAAAAAGAGATAAGTTGTGTTTTCATGGCAATAAATAAAAAAGGCACGAATTATTCGGATGCCTACGATTCTTATGATGAAACCGCGAAATCCGTGTAATTCGTGCCTGAAGGTTATCGGTATATTTTATTCTTCAGTATAACGCTCGATAGTCTGCTCACGGTCAGGACCTACAGACACGATCTTGATAGGTACACCAAGCTGATCTTCCAGGAATGCCAGATAAGCGTTGAACTCTTCGGGGAATTCATCCTCGCTCTGCATCCTCGTCATATCTGTTTCCCAACCGGGTAATTCTACGTAAACGGGCTCAATGCTTTCATCGATGTCAAACGGGAAGTAATCAATCTCTTCGCCATTCACCTTATAAGCAACGCAGACCTTGATCGTTTCAAAAGAGTCAAGCACATCGCTCTTCATCATAATCAGTTTGGTAACACCATCTATCATAATGGCATATTTCAAAGCTACCAGGTCAATCCAGCCACAACGGCGCTTGCGTCCTGTAACCGAACCGAACTCATGTCCCAAAGTACAGATCTGGTCACCGGTCTTGTCGAACAATTCCGTGGGGAACGGACCGGCACCTACACGCGTACAATATGCTTTAAAGATACCATACACTTCGCCAATCTTATTAGGAGCTATGCCCAGGCCGGTGCAAGCACCTGCACAGACTGTATTGGAAGAAGTAACGAACGGATAAGAACCGAAGTCGATATCCAACATCGTTCCTTGTGCACCCTCGCACAAAACGGACTTGCCGGAAGCCAGCAGGCTGTTCATCTCGTGTTCGCTATCCACCAACTGGAATTGCTTCAGGTACTCAATGCCCTCGAACCATGCTTTTTCCAGTTCCGTAAGGTCATAAGCATAATTCAAGCTCTTCAATATCTGTTCATGACGTGCCTTGGCGGCAGCATACTTCTCATCAAAGCCATGCAGGATGTCTCCCACACGTACACCGTTACGGCTTATCTTGTCTGTATAAGTCGGGCCGATACCCTTACCGGTAGTCCCTACCTTTGCATCACCCTTGGCTGCTTCATAAGCTGCATCCAATATGCGGTGGGTAGGCAGGATGAGGTGTGCTTTCTTGGAAATGTGCAAGCGTTCCTTCAAATTATGGCCGGATGCTTCCAATGCTTCAGCTTCTGCCTTGAAAAGAGCCGGGTCGAGTACGACACCATTTCCGATGATATTCACCTTGTCACCTTGGAATATTCCCGAGGGAATAGAACGGAGCACATATTTCTGCCCTTCGAACTCAAGTGTATGTCCGGCATTCGGTCCGCCCTGGAAACGGGCTACGACATCGTATCTCGGAGTTAACACATCAACGACTTTGCCTTTGCCTTCGTCGCCCCATTGTAATCCTAATAGTACGTCTACTTTCATTTTTCTTTCTTATGGTTATTATTTTTTTTCTTCCGTTTATTAGCGCGGTCACACTTACTGCACAATCCATACATATATAAGGAATAATGTGTCAGATTAAAGCGGCTCAACTTGGTATTTTCAATAGCATGCTGCAACTCCTCGTTCTGAAACTCGGTCACCTTTCCGCACTGCGTGCAGATCTGATGATGATGCGTATCGCGATTATAGGATTTTTCGTATTGGGAAGAGTTGCCGAACTGGTGCTTGATGACCAGGTGTGCATTGATAAGTAAAATGATGGTATTGTAAAGCGTCGCACGGCTGACACGGAAATTTTCCTGATCGGCCATCAGCGAGTAAAGCGTGTCTATATCGAAATGCCCGTCAATGGAGTAAATAGTGTCGAGTATAGCATAGCGTTCGGGAGTCTTGCGATGCCCGTTCGCATTCAGATATTCAGTGAATATCTGCCTAACCGTATCTTTCACATTCTGACTTTCCATTTTGACGGCGCAGTTTTTTACAGCCAACAAAGTTAATCCTTTTTTGTGGAAAGCAAACGAGAAAGGGATAAAAATTAAAGAATAATGAAGGAGCCGTCAAATTTTGCTTTGAAATGCCGGAGATTCCAAAGCAAAATGCCAAGCTCCTTAATCCAATTCTTCCTTTACTAATGTATATAGCAGTTGTTCCGATTCACTGGAAGAGTCTTTCATCGCTTCTACTCTTCGACAAACCTGGAATGCATTTTCTTCATTATGCTGCATAAAACGGCGTATAGCCGTCATAGCCGCATTACGAACATGATACGACCCGGACAAAAAGGCAGTAAGAGTCTGGTCAAGAAATTCATTTTCAACCCGCTCGTCCATATCCCCTTTCTTCATCAGCAAACGAGCGATGGTAAGGAAACCACAGATTTGTATATATTCCCTCTCGTCCGCAATCCAATGAAAAGACTTGGCCGGGGCATAGGGCAGATTCTGAAACAGATTCATACAGGTAAGTTCGGCTATTTCAATATTACGGATATCTTCTACCCAAATATCAGCTATCTCAGGCAAAAAGCTGTCTACCGGCTGCAAGAGTCCTGCCATGATTTTACATTCTCTTATTTCTTCTTTCCACAGCGCCTGCGCCAAGGCATGGTCTTTCTCATATCCATCGGCAATGCTCTTGATGCGGGGCAGTTCTACGCCAAAGTTCAGCTTATAAACCAGACCTTTCTCACGCATACTTTGAGACACAGCCCCGTTCATAGAGAGACGGAGCTGGGTCTTTATATCTTTCAGTTGTTCTTTCAGTTCCATACCTGGAGAGTTTTTACTTGTTAATGGAAGGCAAGGTGGAATAGTCCCTTCCATAACGCAACATCTGCTCTGCGTAACCTTCATCGTAAGTTACCTTCACATCGGTTATATTCCCATTGGCATCTGTCACCGCCTCGTATTTCGGATTGATAAAACCTTTATACGGCGCAAGGTCCAGCGTCTTATAGCGTTCCAGTACTTCGGCATGTAAAACCGGATCTACTTTCACAGCATAAGTTTCTATCAAATCACGGGCAGCGGCAAGATCTCCGGTGGACTTGATACGCTGTATTTCGGCAAGCAACTCGCCAAACAGTTCACGAAGCTTTTCGTAATCGTTCACCATCACATAAGTCTTTCCGTCTTTCTTCACCAATTCCACTACCTTGTCGGCAGCTCCCTTCTCAAATACCCAACGGGCTATGAGTTGGCGATTGCGCATGTGTGCCTCCTCTACATTGTTACCCGGCTCTATACGAACGAGTTGGGTCATCAAACCATTCATCAGATAGGTATAATATTCTGCTTTGTATGCATCGGCATTCGGTGTCAGTCCCAGTTCCACCAATTTCGGATCGGCTACATAATAAAGTCCGAACAGGTCGGCACGAGCCTCCTCTATCGTAGAACCATAAGCTTTCAATGCATCCGGATCAACACCCGGTAACAACTTGCCGGAACCATGTCCCAGGCACTCGTGCAGGTCGGTATGCAGTTCGTCGGTCAAGTCGGCATATTTATCAATCAACTGCAACTCAACATCGCTATATACAAATTCTTCATTGAACCCATTGCCATGTGCCGCCTTATTGTAAGCATCGGTAATATTACCGATCGTTACAGACTTGGAACCATGATGACTGCGTATCCAGTTTGCATTAGGCAGGTTGATGCCGATAGCTGTTGCAGGATAAAGGTCACCGGCCAGAAGGGCTGCTGTAATAACCTTGGCGGATACACCTTTTACTTTCTCCTTCTTGAACTGCTTGTCTACCGGAGAATGATCTTCAAACCATTGCGCATTACTGCTGATCAGCTCCGTACGATGAGTAGCTTCCAGATCCTTAAAATTCACCAACGACTCCCAGCTTGCCTTCATACCAAGCGGATCTCCATAACTTTCGGTAAATCCGTTCACAAAATCAACGCGTGAGTTCAAGTCTTTCACCCAAAGAATAGCATACTCGTCGAAGGTTTTCAAATCACCGGTTTCATAAAATTCAATCAGTTTGGCAATCACAGCCTTCTGCTCGGGATTCTCGGCAACACCTTCTGCTTTCTTCAACCAATATACTATTTTCTCAAGTGCCTGGCCGTATAAGCCACCCACTTTCCATACTTTCTCCTGGACTTTACCGTCTACTTTCACCAAACGGCTGTTCAGACCATAAGACACCGGCGTTTCGTCTTTCGGATCTTTCAGTGCATTGTAAAAGTCCTCGGCTTCTTTCTGCGTCACACCATCATAATAGTTGCCGGCAGAAGTCAGCACCAAGTCTTCACCGGCTGCCTGGTTCACCCGCTTCGGCATCACCTTAGGATCAAAAATAACGGGGAAAACCTCATCACACAATTGCTCAACGGTTTGTCCTTCGGCAAGCGGCAATGTAGAAGCATCCACACCCAGCAAGGCTTGCTTGAAGAATTCAGGGCTGAATCCCGGCACAAATTTCTCACTGCCGTAATGGTGATGAATGCCGTTGGAGAACCATACCCGTTTCAGGTATACCTCCATACCCTTGAAGTCCGGGATCCTCTTGTCTCCGTTGTAACCGGTATAAACGGCTTCCAGCATCCGGCGGATAGTCAGATTGTACTTTCCATTCTGATCAAACAATATATCCCTGCCCTGCAAAGCTGCTTCTGTCAAATAATAAATAAGCTCTTTTTGTTTGAGCGATAGTTCCTCAAAACCAGGTACGCGATAGCGCAAAATCTGTAAGTCTGCAAATTTTTCCACTGTATAATCAAATTTTTCTGCCTCGGCAGTAGTTTTCGATGTTCCGCCACAAGCAGTCAGCAAAGAAAGGGCGGTCACCATTAAAATCAGTTGTTTCTTCATGTGTCGGGAAAGTTAGAGTGTCGGTATTTAAAAAGACGAAAAGGAAGTATTCCGAAACTGATGTCTCGGAATATTCCTTTTTCTATTCATTCAGCTATGCAGAATTATTTCTTCTTCGAAGCGTGTTTCTTACGATAACCGTTAGGAGTTTCACCTACATTCTTGTAAAAAGCAGCATAGAAAGACTGACGATTTGCAAAGCCAACCATCGTACTGATTTCTTCCACATTCTTATCGGCATACCTCTTGTCTGTTAACAAGTGCTGTGCTTCCTTTACTCTGTATTCATTCAGCAAGCAGGAATAGTTCATGCCGAAGCGTGAATTAACTACTGCCGACAAATACCGAGTATTAGTCTGCAACTCTTTTGCCAAGTCTTTAGCAGAATAATCCGGGTCTCTGTACTTCTTACCTACGACAACGATATTCATTATCTTGTCGTACAACTCATCTGCCAATTCCGGTCTTATCAAAGAACGGTAAGCAGCATCTTTTTCTTTCTTTTCGCGCAGGTTGTAAGGACGTTTCTTCGTCTCTTTTTCCTGTACTTTCTTTTCTAAATCACTCATTGAATTAACTGGTTAGGGTTGTTTAAAATCGGAAATTCCAAAGGTTTCCCTTTAGACCTTACAAAAGTCTGACATTTTTTTTTAATACGCAACTTTTCCCGTGTATATTTTTGATAATTAAACAACGAAAAAGGTTGAAATGGGTGTTTTCAATGCTATCAATAAGAAACTTTAACTTTTATAAAAACATAATGCTATAAAAATCTTGATGATTTACTTTTTGTAGTTTATACAATAATTAGTGTAACTTTGCCGGCAGAAATATATGCTGCCCTATTTATGCTACAAACGCTCAAAACATACTTCGGTTACGACAGTTTCCGTCCTTTGCAAGAAGATATCATCCGCCATCTGCTGAATCGCAAGGATGCATTGGTGCTGATGCCCACGGGAGGTGGAAAGTCCATTTGCTACCAACTGCCGGCTCTCCTGTGTGAAGGTACCGCCATCGTGGTTTCCCCACTTATCTCCCTGATGAAGGACCAGGTGGAATCCCTTTGTGCCAATGGTATCGCTGCCGGTGCACTGAACAGCAATAATGACGAAACGGAAAATGCCGCCTTGCGCCGTGCCTGCACGGAAGGCAAGCTGAAATTACTGTATATCTCGCCGGAAAAGTTACTGGCCGAAGTCAACTACCTGCTGAGAGACATGCATATCTCCTTATTTGCCATCGACGAAGCGCACTGTATCTCACAATGGGGGCACGATTTCCGTCCGGAATACACCCAAATGGGTATTCTACACCAATTATTCCCGGAAGTTCCCATCATTGCCCTGACAGCCACGGCCGACAAAATAACCCGCGAAGATATTATTAAACAACTACATCTGAACCAGCCCGAGGTTTTCATTTCATCCTTCGACCGTCCCAACCTGAGCCTCACCGTGAAACGTGGCTATCAGCAAAAGGAAAAGAGCAAAGCCATCCTTGACTTCATAGCCCGCCATCCCGGAGAAAGCGGCATTATCTACTGCATGAGCCGGAGCAAAACGGAGACTGTGGCACAAATGCTACAGAAACAAGGCATTAAGGCAGCAATCTATCACGCAGGACTGTCTCCTTCGAAAAGAGATGAAGCACAAGATGATTTCATCAATGATCGCGTACAAGTGGTATGCGCCACCATCGCCTTCGGCATGGGGATCGACAAAAGTAACGTGCGTTGGGTCATCCATTACAACCTGCCCAAAAGTATTGAAAGTTTCTATCAGGAAATAGGACGCGCGGGACGAGACGGATTACCCAGTGACACTCTCCTGTTCTATTCATTGGCCGACCTTATCCTGCTGACAAAGTTTGCAACTGAAAGCGGCCAGCAAAGCATCAACCTGGAAAAGCTCCAACGCATGCAGCAGTATGCCGAAGCAGACATCTGCCGGCGACGTATTTTACTCAGCTATTTCGGAGAGAACAGCACGCACGATTGCGGAAACTGCGATGTATGCAAGAATCCTCCCGAGCGTTTCGATGGTACGATAATCGTACAAAAAGCACTGAGTGCCATCGTGCGTGCAGAACAGCAAATAGGAACAGGCATATTGGTAGACATACTTAGAGGGAGCATGAGTCCTGAAGTTACGGAAAGAGGATATCACCGGCTGAAAACTTTTGGAGCCGGACGTGAAGTACCTGCACGCGACTGGCATGACTATCTGCTGCAAATGTTGCAGTTAGGTTACTTCGAAATAGCCTACAACGAGAACAATCACCTGAAAATCACCCCAAGCGGGACAGACGTCTTATTTGGCAGAACACGCGCCCAACTCGTAGTCATCCGCCGCGAAGAAACTACGGCAACAACGCGGGGACGCAAGCGGAAATCGACCGTTCCGACCAGAGAATTGCCATTGGGATTGCCCAATGTGGAGAGCGAAGAACTCTTCGAAGCACTCCGCGAACTCCGTAAACGCCTTGCCGACCAGGAGGCACTTCCGGCATACATTGTGCTGTCCGATAAAGTACTTCATCTGCTCAGTACCTCCCGTCCAACCACTATCGAGGAGTTTGGAAGTATCAGCGGTATAGGCGAATACAAGAAGAAAAAATATGGGAAAGAGTTTGTAGAACTGATACGTAAATACAGTTAATCTTTATTTACACTGTTGCAGCAAGTCGCGTACATCCGCATGCGGAATTCCGAGAGAGACTGCTTTTTCAAAGTCGCGCTTTGCCAGATCCTTCTTCTTTTGGGAGAGATAGATTTGTCCTCTCATCAGATAGGCATCTGTCAGCGAGGCATCCAGACGGATGGCCTCTTCCAAGTCCATCATTGCCAAGTCTACATGCTTCATATCATTCTCAATGCCTGCACGGGCCACATAAAGTTCGGCATATTGTGCCGTCGTCAGTTGCGCAGCGTCTCCACCTTTTTCTGCTATCATTCTATTCAAGACAGACAGTGCCGCTTCATACTTACCTTCTTTTTGTTCCAGTGTAGCCAGTCCAAGACGCCCGTTATAACTTTGAGGATCAATCTTCAGTAAACGTTCGTAATCGGCTCTTGCAAAGTTATAATTGCGCTGCCGCATATAGATATAGGCACGCATCAGCAAGGCTTCAGCATTGTCCTTGTCTATATCCAGAACCAAAGAATAATCTATCCGGGCCAGATCATCTTTGCCCAATTCCAGATAGAGCGCGGCACGGTTCAGCAAGATAGGCAAAGCACGCGGGGCAATGTTCAAAGCAAATGTATAAGATTCGAGAGCCTGGTCATAGCGGCGCTGCCGGCGCTGTATTGTTCCGAGGTTCGAAAACAGCAAAGCATTATGCGGATTGGCGGGTTCCAGCTTCAGGGCTTGCAGAATATACTCTTCAGCCTGCGTCAGGCTGTCCTGCTCCGTAGCAGCAACGGCACGGTCGCTAAGTTCCTGATAAGTTTGCGAAAAAGCAGGGAGAGTCATCACTCCACACACAAAGAAAGAAAGGATCAGTTTTTTCATAACGGTTCTATTATCAGTCCAAAGGATAGGTATCGAAAGCAAACAATTCCGTTGACAGATACCGTTCTCCCGTATCAGGCAACAAGGCAACAATCATTTTGTTCGCAAATTCCGGACGCGTTGCCAACAGACGTGCTGCATATACTGCCGCCCCCGATGAGATTCCGGCCAGCAGTCCTTCGGTGGAAGCCAGTTCACGTCCGCCGCGGATAGCTTCATCATCCGGTACCGGAATTACTTCATCTACTACAGAAGCATCGTAAATGGAAGGAATAAAATTGGCGCCGATACCTTGAATGCGATGCGGGGCTGCCTCTCCCCCTTCCAGTACCGGAGAGGATGCAGGTTCCACAGCAACAATATAGACATTCGGGTTGTGCTTCTTCAAAGCGCGTGCCACGCCACAAACAGTACCACCTGTACCTACGCCGGCAATGAACACATCAATCTTTCCATCCGTATCCGACCATATCTCTTCACCCGTAGCAAGTTCGTGCGCATAAGCATTAGAAGGATTCTCGAATTGCTGCAATATGACGGAACCGGATATTTCTTCTCTCAATTCCTTTGCTTTGGTGATGGAACCGGCCATACCTGCCAAGCCATCCGTCAATACGATTTCAGCCCCCAAGGCCTTCAGCAGATTTCGGCGTTCCACACTCATTGTTTCGGGCATGGTCAATATCAGATGGTAGCCCTTAATGGTGGCGACCATGGCCAGCCCTACTCCCGTGTTTCCGCTGGTAGGCTCGATAATTGTGGCACCGGGACTCAAGGCTCCGCGCGCCTCGGCATCTTCGATCATGGCAAGTGCCACACGGTCTTTAACGCTTCCACCCGGATTAAAAGATTCCAGTTTAACAACTATATTTCTTTTTAATCCATACTTACGACTATACTCGGTCAGCTCCATCAAAGGCGTATGCCCTATGAGTTCCGTCAGGTTCTTTGCTATTTTTGCCATATCTATACCTTATTATATATAAGAGAGGCTGTATCAAAATCAATCTGACACAGCCTCGCAAAGGTAGGAAAAATACTTTTGTTCCTTTATTTCCTTAATAAAGATTAGCGCTTTATGTAATCTACAATCCAGGCACCGACCTCTTTCGTTCCGTACTTGGCACCACCTTCTACTTGAATCTCCGGTGTGCGCACATTCTCATCAAGAGAAGCATCTACGGCTTTGCGAATCAACGCGCCTTCTTCTTTCAGGTCGAAGTACTCGAACAGCATGGCCACGGAAAGGATTTGTGCCAGCGGATTGGCAATGTTCAGCCCCTTAGCCTGCGGCCATGAGCCGTGGATAGGTTCGAATACCGGAGTGCTTTCACCGGTAGAAGCAGAAGGCAGCAACCCCATAGAGCCACTGATACAAGAGCCTTCATCGGTCAGGATATCGCCAAAGGTATTCTCAGTGACCATGACATCGAAGAATTTAGGTTCCTGAATCATCTTCATGGCGGCGTTGTCCACAAACATATAGTCGGTGGTTACTTCAGGATATTTCGGAGCCATCTCCTGGGCAATCTGTCTCCACAGACGGGAAGAGGCCAACACGTTAGCTTTATCTACTACTGTGAGGTGCTTGTTGCGCTTCAGTGCATATTCAAAGCCTACTTTCAGGATGCGTTCAATCTCCGGACGGGTGTACATATTGGTATCATACGCCTTGTCATTGTCCTGGTATTTTTCACCGAAGTACATGCCTCCCGTCAACTCGCGGATGCAAAGAAAATCGGCACCGTCCACCAGTTCGGCACGGAGCGGTGACTTATGAAGCAAGCATTTGAAAGTCTGTACCGGACGGATATTGGCAAACAGTCCCAGTTTCTTGCGCATAGCCAGCAGGCCTTGTTCGGGACGTACCTTGGCAGTAGGGTCGTTATCAAATTTCGGGTCGCCTACGGCAGAGAAAAGCACTGCATCTGCCTGCTTGCATGCTTCGTAGGTAGCTTCGGGAAACGGGTCGCCTACTTTGTCGATCGCATCTGCACCGCAGATAGCATATTCATAATCCACTTTGTGTCCGAATTTCTCACAAACGGCCGTCATTACATCTACACCTACGGCAGAAATCTCAGGGCCGATACCGTCACCGGCCAATACTGCAATTTTAAAGTTCATCTTCTTTCTTATTTAAGTATTTGTTTATTTTTTCTTTATTCACTTGATTCTTTCCTTCATCTAATCCACTCTTTCATATTCGTTCTCTATTATGTTCAGCATCTTCACCGTTGCCTTGATAGCAGCCTCTGTCTGGTCGGCATCCAGCCCGCGGGTACGGAAAACTTTGTTCTCGAAACTCCAGGTGATCACCGTCTGTACAAAGGCATCGGTACGTCCGCCGGGGGGAATAGTCACCGCATAGTTTGTCAGCATCGGGAACTTACGTCCCAATGTCACCTTATATATCTTCCGCAGCGCGCGCACAAAAGCATCGTACTGACCGTCTCCGCTGGAACTTTCCTCATACTCCTTACCGTTGATTTCAATCTTCAACGTCGCCATCGGCTTCAATCCGTAAGCCAGGTTCAAAATATAACTTTTGAGACTCACGCGTTCATCGGCCATTCCATGCTTCAAGACGTCGGAAACAATATAAGGCAAGTCCTCCTGCGTCACCAGTTCCTTCTTATCGCCCAACTCGATAATGCGTTCGGTAACCTTGCGCATGGCATCTTCATCCAGCTGCAGACCCAGATCTTCCAGATTTTTGCGGATATTGGCTTTGCCGCTATTCTTGCCCAAAGCATATTCCCGCTTACGTCCGAAGCGTTCGGGCAACAGGTCATTGCAATAAAGATTACTCTTGTTGTCACCATCGGCATGTACCCCGGCCACCTGCGTAAATACATTCTCACCGACAATCGGTTTATTAGCAGGAATCACGATGCCGGAATAAGACTCTACTACACGGCTCACATCGTTCAGACGGCTTTCGTCAATATGGGTAATCGCATCGAAATGGTCTTTCAGAATAGCCTGCACGCTGGCAAGCGGAGCATTTCCGGCACGTTCGCCCAGGCCGTTGATCGTTGTGTGCAATCCTTTGCAACCGCTCAGCACGGCTGCCAACACATTGCTCACAGCAAGGTCATAGTCATTGTGGGCATGGAAGTCGAAGTGGGCGCCGGGATAGCGCTTCACCATCTTCCGCATGAACTCGATGACTTGCAGCGGGTTCAGCACGCCCAATGTATCGGGCAGCATATAGCGCTGTATATTGGTTTGAATCAGCACATCCATCAACTGGAAAACATACTCCGGCGAGTCTTTCATACCGTTGCTCCAGTCTTCCAGATAGATGTTCACTTCCATATCCTGCTCGTTGGCATAGTTCACCACCGCCACGATATCCTCAAGATGCTCTTCAGGGGTCTTTTTCAGTTGATAGGTGCAATGCTTCAAAGAGCCTTTGCACAAGAGATTGATGACGCGGCAGCCGGTGGCATGTATCCAGTCCACCGAGGTGCGGCCGTCTACGAAGCCCAGCACCTCCACTTTGGGCAGCATGTTGCGCCGGGCAGCCCAGTCACATATCATTTTTACGGCATCAAATTCTCCTTCGGATACCCGTGCAGAAGCTACCTCTACCCGGTCTACCTTCAATTCTTCCAGCAATAAACGGGCAATCATCAGCTTCTCATGGGGCACAAAGGAGACTCCGCTGGTCTGTTCACCGTCGCGGAGTGTAGTGTCCATGATTTCTATCTTCGGATGATTATGCTTCATTTTTCTTCTCCCAAGCTTCTATTTTATCTTTGTTTTCTACCAGGAAATCGATGTCGTCCAAGCCATTCATCAGGCAATGCTTCTTATAGGCATTGATTTCAAAAGGCTCGCTTTTGCCTGTGGCCTTATTAGTGATGGTCTGCTCGGGCAGATTCACTTCTACTTCCATTTTAGGATTGGCAGCGATGGAGTCGAACAGTTCTTTCAGGAAAGGCTCGCTCACTACTACCGGAAGCACGAAGTTATTCAGTTCATTGTTCTTGTGGATATCGGCAAAGAAACTGGATACCACAACACGGAAACCATAACCGGCAATGGCCCACGCAGCATGCTCACGGCTGCTGCCGGAACCGAAGTTCTTGCCTGCTACCAGTATCTGTCCGCCGTAAGTGAGGTCGTTCAATACAAAATCCTCGTTCAGAGAACCATCCGGATTATAGCGCCAATCGCGGAACAAATTGTCTCCGAAGAACTTTTCTTCACGGGTAGTAGCTTTCAGAAAACGTGCAGGGATTATCTGGTCTGTATCTACATTCTCTAAAGGAAGAGGTACACAAGTGCTGGTGATGATATTGAATTTCTGTTTCATTGTTTCTTACTTTTTAAGTCGTTTACATTAATTCTCTCGGATCCGTAATCACTCCTGTCACTGCGGCTGCAGCTGCCACCAGCGGACTGGCAAGCAAGGTACGTGAACCCGGTCCCTGGCGTCCCTCAAAGTTACGGTTACTCGTCGACACTGCATACTTGCCGGCCGGCACCTTATCATCATTCATTGCCAGACATGCAGAACACCCCGGCTGACGAATGGCAAAGCCTGCTTCTTCCAGCACCTTGTCCAATCCTTCTTCACGGATCTGTTCATCTACCATCCACGAACCCGGAACCAGCCATGCCACTACTCCCTCGGCTTTCTTACGACCTTTCACAAGAGATGCAAAAGCGCGGAAGTCCTCGATACGTCCGTTCGTACAGGCACCCAGGAACACATAGTCAATCTTCTTGCCCAGCAATGCTTCGCCCGGCTGAAATCCCATATAATCCAAAGACTTCTTGAAAGAAGCCTGAGCAGCCTCGCCCATGCCTTCGGTAGTAGGAATATGCTGCGTGATGCCCATACCCATACCCGGATTGGTTCCGTATGTTATCATCGGTTCGATGTCTTCGGCAGCAAAGCGCACTTCTTTGTCGAATACTGCATCTTCATCGCTCTTCAGCGTCTTCCAGTAAGCCAGTGCTTTGTCCCATGCCTCACCTTTCGGAGCATATTCGCGTCCCTTGATGTACTCGAAAGTCTTTTCATCAGGAGCTACCATACCGCCACGAGCACCCATTTCGATACTCAGGTTGCACAGTGTCAGTCTGCCTTCCATCGACAAACTGCGGACAGCTTCTCCGGCATATTCCACAAAATAACCCGTAGCGCCGCTGGTCGTCATTTTCGACATCATGTACAAAGCCACATCTTTGGCAGTCACACCCTTCTTTAGTTTGCCGTCCACCGTCATACGCATCGTCTTGGGGCGTGTCTGAAGAATACATTGCGAGGCCATCACCATCTCCACCTCACTCGTACCGATACCGAAAGCCACCGCTCCCATTGCACCGTGCGTAGAGGTGTGCGAGTCACCACATACAATTGTCATGCCCGGCAGTGTCAATCCTCTTTCCGGACCTACCACATGGATAATGCCATTCTTCTTGTTCAGCATACCGAAATGCGTCAAGCCGAAATCAGCCGCATTCTGGGCCAATGTATCTACCTGTGTCTTCGAGATAGGATCTTCGATCGGTTTGTCCTGATCGTGTGTCGGCGTATTATGATCGGGCATACAGAAAATCTTCTCCGGACGAAAACACTTGATTCCGCGTGCACGCATTCCGGCAAAGGCTTGCGGGCTGGTTACCTCGTGACAATAAAGTCTGTCTATATAAAGTTGTGTGGGACCGTCTTCCACTTTTTGTACCACGTGGGCATCCCAGATTTTATCAAATAATGTATTCATTAGAATATTTATGAATTATGATTTATGAATTAGGTTACATCTTAAACTTATTGATACAGTCGATATAAGCTTCTACAGATGCTGCAATAATATCGGTATTGGCACCGAAACCGTAATAGACATGATTATCATATTCCACCTGCATGTGTACTTTACCCATATCATCACTACCCTTGCTGATGGCCTGAATCGTAAATTCCTTCAGCGTCATGTGGCGATCGATAATCTTCTTCAAAGCACTGATGGCAGCATCTACCGGACCATTTCCACTGGCAGCCGCTTCAAACTTCTCACCAGAAATATTCAATCCCAAGCTGGCTACCGAACGTACTCCCACCCCACTGGTCACCTGCAAGTATTCCAACTTGATGCGGTGGTTCTGCGTGCGGTCTACTCCTGCCAATACCAAGATATCATCATCATTTATATCCTTCTTCTTATCGGCAAGTTTCAGGAATTCCTCATATACCTTATCCAAGTTCTCCTGTTCCAGATTCACGCCCAATACCGACAAACGGTTTTTCAGAGCAGCACGTCCGCTACGGGCAGTCAATACGATGGAGTTATCATCGATACCCACATCATGCGGATCGATAATCTCATACGTCTGCACGTTCTTCAATACACCATCCTGATGGATGCCCGACGAATGTGCAAAGGCATTGCGTCCCACAATCGCCTTATTGGGCTGCACCGGCATATTCATCAAGCTGGATACCATGCGGCTGGTAGGATAAATTTTCTGCGTATTGATATTGGTTTCTATTTCAATGTCCTTATGGCATTTAATAATCATCGCGATTTCTTCGAGAGAAGTATTTCCGGCACGTTCGCCGATGCCGTTAATAGTTACTTCCACTTGGCGGGCACCATTCAGTACACCTGCCATCGTATTTGCAGTAGCCATGCCCAGGTCGTTGTGGCAGTGAGTAGAGAGGATGGCATTATGAACTCCGTCCACATGTTCCATCAGGTATTTTATTTTCGCACCATACTCAGAAGGCAGGCAATATCCCGTTGTATCAGGAATGTTCACCACTGTAGCACCGGCTTTGATAACGGCTTCCACCACCCGAGCCAGGTATTCGTTATCCGTACGTCCGGCATCCTCGGCATAGAACTCTACATCGTCCACAAACCGGCGGGCATACTTTACGGCAGCCACTGCACGTTCTATAATTTCTTCACGATTGGAGTTGAATTTATACTTGATGTGCGAATCAGAAGTACCGATACCGGTATGGATACGTTTATGTTTGGCAAACTGCAAAGCTTCTGCCGCTACATCAATATCTTTCTGTACGGCACGTGTCAAGGCGCAGATGGTAGGCCATGTCACAGCTTTCGATATTTCAATTACCGAATTGAAGTCCCCCGGACTTGAAATCGGGAATCCGGCTTCAATCACGTCCACGCCCAGCGCTTCCAGTTGCTTGGCTACTTGAATCTTTTCTACTGTATTCAACTGGCATCCCGGAACCTGCTCACCATCGCGGAGCGTTGTGTCGAAAATAAATAACTTATCACTCATAGCTTTATTGTATTAATTTATATTCCATAAAAAAAGCCTTTCACACTTGGAAGTGAGAAAGGCTCTTGTATATCATTGCATCTTACATACATTTACGCGCAGCACTCACTTCCACTAAACTTTGCCAGTAGAATAATAATACCACACAGTAGAATATATGTAAAATTCTGAATCATCTTCTTTTTTGTTTTTAACGATGCAAAGGTAGAGATTATTTCGTAGCACACAAATAAATCCGTTACTTTTTTCAGATAAAAAATATCATTTTATAAGTTTGCAGTCATTTATCACTGAAATATATCACAAAAAAAGGCGTACCTGCCGGCACGCCTTTTCCTTTATGCTTCAGTTCAATACAAGTCCTGAATTACTTCTTTTCACATGCTTTGTCGCATCCGGTACTGTCACAGGCAGCCTTTTCCGCACAAGCAGCAGCATCTGCAGCTTTGCAACAAGCCTTGGCAGAATCACACTGTTCTGTTTTTGCTGCACAGCAAGAATCTGCAGCAGTAGCGCTGGTATCAGCAGCTTTTTTGTTACCACAAGAAGTCACAGCGAAAGAAAACGCCACCGCTACGGCAGCCAATAAAACTTTTGTCTTCATACTTTTCAATTTGCTTTAAACGTTGATATAAATTGTTTCCGAGGCAAATATAAGAAAAGTTTCCCGAAGTACCAAAACAAGAAAGCCCCCACATCAATCGATATGGAGGCTTCTCTCTAAAACGGCG
>ERZ791737.132-NODE-132-length-93316-cov-5.068646_pt1 | contig 93316 bp, 95 predicted proteins | sample MGYA00510042_ERZ791737 | MGnify/ENA primary metagenome ERZ791737 (study PRJEB30046, sample SAMN00791965) | human gut metagenome | study: EMG produced TPA metagenomics assembly of the A metagenome-wide association study of gut microbiota in type 2... | reverse complement strand
GGACGAGTCCAACGCAACTCCTTTTTGTTTTTTTTGTTAGTATCTCCACGTGGACCACGATGTTTGCTATTATTTTTAGATTTCCACATACGATAAAGGATATATCCTTCCGGAATCATAATATTCGTTCGGATCAATAACCTTTGAAGTTCTTCAGATTCACGACCAGAATGATTTGCAATATAATAAGATCTCTCCGAAGACCAGCGAAAAACGAGCTTAGGCATATAAGAGCGTTTATCAGAAATAGACCAAGTTTGACTGTTAAACACAAACTCAGTGGTAACACCATCAATCGTGTATTTAAACGTAGCAACTGGACTCCCAACTGTATTATTTGCGGTATATTCGACAATTACATGTCGCATTTCTCGTTCAACTTTATTAAATTTTCCGGAAATGATATCACCGATTTCCGGTGCAACCGGTTCTTCCGCTCCTAACGGAGTAAAAGCAGATTTCACTGTATCAGCATCAGATTCGGTAGTTAGTGCGTTGATCAGTTCCAAATGGTAAACATGCGAAGCACTTAACGATATAGCATCCAACGTTTCATTTATTTTCCTGATATCATCAACGACTTTATTTATTCTTGCGAATGCTGAACCTGCTGCGTCCGCATTATCATCGGGAGAACCTAAATTTGATGCGACATCGACAGACTCTTTGAGCCAACTGCCATTTTTATATACAAAAACGGCGAATTCTCCGGCTTTAACAACAGCGTTGTTAAAGTGAGTGAATGTTCCGGCTTCGGTAGCGATATAAAAAACGCTACCTTCTGGAGTTCCTGGTTCAGTCGAGAGCTTTGCGACTCCGGCGTAAGAAGATTTAGCGATAAGGCCATTAAGGGCTTCGGCCAATATTTTACCAGTAATGCTATTCGGCTGACTGGTGGAATTGATGAAGTCAATAATTTGTTGTGTTGTCTGTGCCATATTGAAAGAGTTATTGAATATTCTTATTTATACTTTTGTCATCAATCGCATTAGCGATGATGTTTAATGCTTCCAAGCCTATATTATCGGCGATGAAGTCGCGTAGATTCAGCAATGAAGCGTAGTATTTTCGAGAGAACCAAGGACGAGCCTTACGGACTTTATCTCGGCCAATGTCGCCGTCGTTGCCGCGATATGTTTCTTTACCTACGCCTTTATCCTGCCAAATACCATACTCTCGGAACTCCTGCGACAGAGAAAAGTCGAGGAATTTACCTTCGGAATTTTCCACGACCTGAAGGCCGTTAAGAGAAGAAAGCAGCTGACCGGTGTCGATAACGCCCAAGAGCTGGATGCGCTCTTTCCATATCTGTATCATCGTCGCATTAAAGGCCAGCACATATTTTCGGCGTTGCTCGAGTGCATTATCGTCATTCTTCCCATTCATCGCTGTTAAATCTTAAATCTGTCATCGTATCAATAGCGACAGAGAAATGCGCACAGGCGCAGCCGGAAAAGAAATATTCAGGTATCTCCTGAAACTGTATGCGTGTATCGACATACAGTCGGTTTTCTTCCAGGCGTGTTTTCTCGAGTATCAATTTCGACATGAATTGACGAAAGATTTCGCGAAGCTGCTCGAATGCGGCATTACGAGCTGCCATGTCGTCGATGCGATGCCGCATCGCGAGGAACACAGTCTTGACGCGCCGAGTTTTCGGCGTTGTGGATAAATCTGTATATCCCGATGACAAGTCGCAAATGCAACAGAATGCGGTGGTGTTCTGCATGGAAGCGAGCGCGTCCTCAAACTGTTGCAGTCCGCTGACACGAAGGGCAGTCATCTTTACAGACTTTGCAAGACGATTCGAATCCGTAAGTGTCTTGAAAAAGTCAAAAGCGGACCAATCGTAGTTAAATTTTTCCATTGTATTTGCGTTTTAATTCCTCAAATTCCCGAGCTTGTGCATCAAGTTCGGTCAAAGCCCGCCACACATCCATTTCAAGGATTTCTTTTTCTTTGGTGATGTCGCCCTTTGTCAGCGCACGAATCTGCGCATTCATGGAATCGGAGATGCGTTTGCCGATATCGTTCGACTCGAGCAGATTTTCCGGTGATGAATTAAAGGGCTGAAAGAAGTGTGCAAATTTCTTCGACAAATAGGCCTTTGCCGAAGTAAACCAATAGAAAATCGAAATCTTTTCGGACTTGTTCAGCCGGATTTTATCCGTCTGATACAAGATTTTCGCCAGTTCCACGAGCAGGGCATCGTCCTGCCGATGGAGATAACCTTGATAGTAATTGTCAGCGGCGAGGAAATTGCCAAAGGGCAATCCGACGAAGCAAGCGTCTACGGCCTGATACTCGTCAATTTCGTCTATCCTTACCGGCATTGGCGGGAAACTGTCAATCCAATCAAGAGCGTCAATCGCCGAGGTGACAATTTCTGTCGGCAAAAAGCCTTTAACATCACCACGGCGGATGAAAAAACCGCCACTCTGTCGATAGAGTATCTTGATTTTGCCCCACTTGAAAAAACAGTATGTTTTTATCTGAGGCAAAGAAAGATTATCAGCAATAAGCGCATACAAATAATATAGCTGCGCTTTAGAGAGCTGCGACCAAGCAGTCGGCAGATTTATGTTGATTGTGTTGTTACCAGAAGTAGCCATGGGATTCTTTTTTGTTTACAAATACAGGGGGGTTGAATAGTTTTGCAGTGTCAGAGTCATGCCATACCTGGTATTCTTCCGGATGGCCGATAATGTAATTTACCAAGCTATCGAGCAACGGAACTGGCAAGCGGCTGTTCTTCACCGCTGACAGGACGGCACGGCGAACGCCGTCCAAGATTCGGCGGTCAGGAGCCGGAGCTGCTGATTCGTTCAAACCATAAGAGCGAAGCAGCTGCATATATTCAGGCGACAGCCATTGTTCGGCGATTTCCGTTTCGACAACTGACAACTGGTTGAGAACTGACAGATAGGAGTGCCAAATTTTTGTTGTGTAACCTAACTTGACAATCATCGACGGCAGGGGGAAAAGCGTAGATTTGAACCGCTCCTGCTGTTCGGTATTTGCCCAACTGTCGAGCTTGTCGAGATATGGCAGCACGGAAGAAATGGCATCATCGCGCGTGGACTCGAGAGTGTCCACCAAACGAACGATACGCTCTTTTGACGCCGGGACTACGTTCGTATTGCTGACAATTCCGAAGCCGTTAGGCGTAAGCACCAAGTCAAGCGACGGCACTGCCTGTCGAAATGCTTCTGACACGATAATGACTGAGAGCAAATGGAGTTCGATGCGTTCGGGCTGCATCTGTGCAATTTCGTCCAATGCAGCGGAACCGGTAAGCTGCTGCGCCGTCCATGTTTCAGCCGATAGAAGGAACGGCTCCAGCTTTTGATAAAAAGTTGGTTCACCGCCTACGGAAGCGAAGACATTCGGAACAAAAGTCCGGAGCTGTTCATCTGTTGTAATTATCTTCATATCATTCAGCAGTTACAAGTTTAGCATCTGTTTTTTCATCGAGAGTGGTGAGCTGGATGAACGGCACTTCGGGATAAGCACCAGTCCAATCGTTGAAGCGAATGATGATTCGATGCACGTTGAAAAGAAGGTCATGGTAAGGCTTCTGCAATGCCTGTGCGATTGTGTATAGCTCGCGTTTGTCCGAACCGCTGTTGTTCGACTGGGACTTGCCCGGGACAGAACCGACGAGGTTGCTGTGAACGCGCATGGTAAAGCAAACCATGTTAATAGCCTCGATGATATCCGTTGACCAGTCGCCGCCTTCTTTCGCCGCCTCGATATTGGTAATCTTGACATCCGACCACTCGTGACCTTGCACATCGCGGTAGTATGATGAAAACCAAGCCTTGCCGGAATTTTCGACACCCGTCAGGAAGTCAAGAATTTTTTCTTTTTCCGCTTTGATTCGTTCCTGACGTTTAACATGGTCAGTAAGACGCTCACGCTCAAAAATTTTCTTCCAATACGAGTCAGATATCTCAATCAAATATTTAATAGGCGCAGAGTTCTTCAGCTTCGCTTCTTTGGCAACACCAATGAGCGTTTTGATTTTAAACCAAGAGCCTTTAAACAGCGCGGCATAATAGGGAATCGGGTAATATGTACTGTCCGGAGTAGGGATTTTTGTCAAGACGGCGAATTTCCGTTCGTTCGTCATGCGACGTTTCCCATCCACATCAGCAGACCTGCCGGTACGTTCCGCCAAGTCCGACCAAGGGCGGGCCGGATTCAGCAATGGAATAACCTCGATTTTGTCAGGGTCAACCGCGTTGCGCCAGTTCGCATACAGGACATTTTCAATGATACCTTTACTGTTAGCCGGAGTAAAACGGCAATAACAGGCCTCTTTTCGACAAACTGATACGATTTTAGAAGCATCGGCATTCAGGATTATGACAGACACGGAAAAGCCGAAATGCTTAAAATCTTGGCATACACCTAAGAAGTATGACGGCAAGTCGTTGTCAAGAAAAAAATCCTGCATACTGTTTTTTACATCATCGGAACAGGCGACATCGTTATACACCAAACCGCTACCGTAACAGATTTCGGCATTGAACATCTGACAGGTAGACAGCGTTTCGTCCATTTCGACAAGGCTAATCATATTAAAGGGCAGTTGATTGTCGAGACCCCACGGCATATACGACAGCTTGTCATTGACAGACTGCGGCAATATGTCCTGTTCTTCTCGAAAAACAGGAAGCGGAGCCGTAACGAGGACACTTTTATTTTCAAAGCTCTCAACCGATGGATAAAAGAGCGACATGTTATCATCTGTCATAGGAATACAATCATATTGTTAATTGAATAAATACATACGTCGCGAACTTTTCGGATTTGTCCGCTGTCAAGAAACTTGACATTTCGGACACCGAGGTAATGGTCATATTTGAGCGAAACCACGTTGTTCCAGTACTGGATTTCGCCTTTCTTCGTCCACACAACCAAGTCAACCGGATCAGCGGACTGGAGCATTTTGCGCATGGTGGAAATATGAATTGCCTTACTCATAATCATGCAAATTGGATGTCAAATTCTGATGAGAATATTCGAATAACACCTTTAGTGTAGCGAAGAATTTCACGATTGTCAGCATATCGCCAACTGACTTTAAGGCTATTCATTTCGGAAATGTCGTCGGAAACTTCCGTGGATGTTTCTGTGACAAGAATTTGATTACCGGAATTATCCGTAACCTCGTAGGATGCGAATAGCTGCTCGAGCCATAGGGCAATGTCATAATCGAGCGGGATTGTCTGAATTTCGTTCGAATGTACGACCAACTGGTCATAGTACTGCGTAACCCTATCGATAACAGCTTCGGAACGCTCGACATCGGTTTTCCTGACGTTCAGCCCTTCGAGCAATACGGCTTCGAAAGCGTTGAACTGGTTGCGGAACAGTAATTGAAAGGACGGTGCAGGAACAGCCCGGCGTAAAAACACAGAGAATGTACGCGAACCATGGATAACTGTATAGACTTGCAAACGGTCAGCTGAGATATTCAAGAGGCCGGCAACGACAGCAGGAGAAGCGTCGATGCAACCTTCATAGAGAGCATCCAAGCCAAACAAGAGCTGCACTTTCACATCGACGGAAAAAGTGACGGAAGTGTCGCCATCAAGATACGAGCCTTTGATTTGAGCTGTGGCAGACGGTCCAAGAACGTAGACGGTAGGAATACGCACAACAGCTTCAGGCGGAACATCTATCGCTGTCAGCGTAGAAAAGAAACGAGAGTTAAGCCAGTCCGTAGGAGAAATGTCAATTTTAGCCATGCTATAAAATGCGACAAACTCCGCACTTGCCGACTCTCCTGCTGATACTGCGTCAAGTCTGAATTGCCCAAACGTATTCCCGGACTCACGCAAACAAGATTCAAGGCTTTCGGCCAGCGCTCTAACATAAACTGTATTATTATAGGCATAATAATCAGCCGAGAATACAGTTTCATAATCATCTCCAGCCAAAACGGACAGCGTAAATTTTACCTGTTTGCCAGAGTCGGCGGAAATGACTATGGTTTGGACTTGCGATGTCCAAACGTTACCTGACGGATATGTGACAAATTTAATCATACTGCAATATCATCAGATTTTTGCAGTAAAAAAAAGACATTACTCGATGCCTGAAACAGGATATTCGACGACAGAATCTTGAGGAAATCTCTCGCAACCGATATAGAGAGTATCGAAGGCATCCGTGCCGTCCGTCCGGTGCTCGAGCAGGTTTTCTTCGGATTCTTCGTCCTTCTCGCCGGATTTATTTTTATGAAAGCCGTTGCGACCTCGATAGACTTCCGCAGTCTGTATTGCCAATATCAAATCGTCGTTGTTCTGACGATTGAAATACGGCATCAGGCGGTTTTTACCGCGAAAACCTTGATTTATCAACAGATACTTTTCATCGTGCTTCATCGGATTACCAATAAAAACATCAATGACTTTCCAGCCATGGCGTTCGAACTCGTATTTGACGACATAGTGAAAGTCTTTGTCGTTGACGGCATAGTTAGAGCCCAGGGCAGTAGTATCGTAGTAGTAAATAACCGTTTTTTCACTGTGAAAGGCATAATAGCAACAAAAATCATCAATGACCTCAGGGATTTTCCGCTCAAACTTTACATAGAACGACTTGATGACATTCAGTCGGCGGCCTCGGGGCTGTCCGGCTACAATCCAGTTGATATTGGCATTGTAGTCCATGCCGATACAAATCGGCTCGAACGGATTGACATCGGCATCAGCGCGAGAGTCCAGAGCGGCATCGTCCGCATTAAAATTCAGGCTGTCGAGATATTCGAAATCTGAGGCGTTGTACTTATGCCCTTCACGCATGGACGAATAGAAACCGTCTTTGGCAATGCCAAGACGTTTACAAAGGATAGACGTTTGAAAAGTCTTAGGCGTAAGGTCGCGCTTCATCTGCTTGATGTAGCTTTCGCCGAGCAACTGGAGATTTTCAATTGTCGAATATTCCTTGTAGTAAACCGCCACACTGCGCATCTGATTGAGCTGGCGGTCAAGACGGCGCAATTTGTTGCGAAGGTATTCAGGCGGTTTTATACCGACGGCTTTCTTTTCCCGGACTATTTTTTTAAGCCGCCATATTTCATAGATTGTCGCTTCAATGGTGCTTATCAAATCTTCGTCCATCTTTTCGCGATAGTGCAGGAACCACGAGCCTTTTTGCGTCTGCGGCATATCCGACAAAATCATCATTGCATGATTATAGGAATGCTTTCCGAAGAAAGATTTGATACCACCGTTCGCCGGTAATGTTTCTTCCTTCAGCTTCTTGTAATCGATGAACTTCGCTTCGTCGACCAGCAGCCAAGACAACGTGAGCGAGTTTGACGTGCCGGGACGATCCTGAGAAATGAGGACGGCAATACTGCCGTTGTAAAAAGAAATAACATGCTCGTAGCTCGCCGGTTCGATAATCGGACGGCCAAAATCTTTTGGCGGACGAATGCCGACGACGTAGTGGATTCCGCGCTGGTAGCCCCAGCGGCGCCAAGCGGCGAACAGCCCCGGCAGAGTATTGGTAAGACCGTGTTTGTAGGTAGGGACGACGATACCACCGGTAGAGCCGGGCATCCGCTGCATCATTTTCAAGACAAACGGGCCCGCTATCGAGTCCGTTTTACCAGTACGACGGCCAGCCACTATCACAGTTGTGTTCGCGCCGATCAGCTGCGCCAAACGCTGCGGACGGTTAAAGTATATCTTTTTAAATGAGTCTTTCATCTTGCGGATTGTCTAACCAAAGCTCATCTTCCTCGAGGTCGATTTCTTCACACTCGACATCTTCAATGTCTGCCGTTTCTGCCGTGTATTTCTTCAACATATCATCAATCTTCTGCTGCAAGTTCGGCAATGGCTTAATGCCGAGGACTGACGGGTCATCCGTGGCAACGAACGGCTGGATAACGATTTCCTCATAAGGCAATTTATGTTCGTCTTCAAGATCAACGCGGTTGAATTTGGCGTAGCTGGATGCGGCCTTTTCCATAGTCTTCTGGTCGCCGCGCTTCTTTGCCCGCTGATAGGTTTCGAGTATCATTTCATTAAACCGCCACCTGTGAAACTCACGGCTGGCTTGTCCTACCATGGGAAGCAACTGTTTAACGACAGCCAAATCAGAATATGCCGCCGTCTTTTCAATGGCGTAACGGTTCATCAGCTCCGATACCAGCTCACGGTCTTTAGCATCAGGATTGTTCAAGAAATAGGTATAGATATCGCGAATACGGATAATTTTCTCGACAAGCACTGGCGGATATTTTTTAACGAGTTCCTCTTTCTTGACAAAGAGGTCGAGTTTACAAGCCTCGATAGTAGACGGCATCGGCATTATTCATCGTCCTCCATTTCTATCAACGCCTTTGAACAATTTTCGAGAGCGAGCGGCGAGCCGACTTGTGCGAGCTTCATTTCCTGTGCACGCAGTTTCAACTTGCTCGCAGATTTGCCTTCAATGTAGGCTTTCCGAGCGGGATGTTCGCGTGTGGAAACATCTTCACGCAAAACATCAGCCGGCACATCGAGGATATTCGCTATGTCGGTAATCGTCATGTAGACGGATGCCATCTTTTCGATAGATTCAAGTTGCTTCTTCGAGTAGTCCATCAAGCGGGAATGAATGATTTTTTATTAAATCCTGCACCTGGGCGAGAACTGTGTCAAATACAGACTTGTCGGTAGTGACAAAGGCGGATTCATATCGGTTTCCGCGCGTCAAGTTCTGCGAGGTGATAAAAGTAACGGTATCACCGGCCAATGAGCGCACGAGCAGTATTTTGCTGTGGTTCTCGGCCAGATAGGTATTGTCAACAACCTGCGATATGAAGCGCCAGAGCTTAACAGTTTTCTGCGTGGCCTTGAAGTCAAGCACCAGCGAAAGGTTTCGAATTCGCCCCTGCTTCTTGATGAAGAACAGGCGACGGAGAAATTCTTCACTGATTGAGAACGATGTCTGCCAAATATCCGACTCGCCAACCTGTTCGAGTGTCCACTCGAGCAAGTCGGCGACCTGTACCGCATTTGTCAAATATCCCTGAATCGGCTTATCTGACAACGGTGCCAAGATGTCTGATATATCGGCATTACGCTTCATCGAGGATGCCTATTTCAACAAGCTGCTGCTTCAACGCATCTGTAGGGTTGATGATTTTCTCATACCATTCGAGGATGCGTTTTTTCAGTGGCTCGTTCGGATTCTTCTTGTATTTACCAAGGTTCATCTTCACGAGCTGCAAACTTTTCTTCGATTCGTCCTTCACCTCGGCGCTGTCCGTAGGTTCAGCGGTCTTCGCTGCCGGAACAGGAGTGGCCGGTGTACCGACGACGTATGTATCATACAGCTGCCAATTGGCATGCAGTCGCTTGTCAAGGTCAATCAGCTCTTTCAGGAAAGCCCATTTGTCCGAATCGATACAAGCCTGTGTCGGACCGGTGGCATTGCGCACTTGTAAATGACATTCGCGCATGCGCTGAATTAGGGAGAAGTTCTCGAGATACAAGGCTTGTATTTCAGGCGGCAATTTGTCGTGGTCCTCCCGTTTGCCGACGAGCATCGGGCGTTCGGCTTTATCCTTGCCTTTGTCATCGTTCTCTTTTTCTTTTTCAGCTGCGGCAACATGATGCTCGACGACTTCCATCAGCATTTCGGCTTTGGCTTCCATAACTTCCACCTGTTCATGGCTGATAGCAGCTGTCTTTCGGTTAATCCATTTTTGTACCTGGTATTCGATATGCTTTGCATATCTCTCCGGACGCGACATCATGTTATTATACATGATGCGGTTGCGAGTAATGCGCAGCACCAGTTCAGCACCTTTGCGCAGGTCGCGTTCGTCCTCTGGCTTGGCAATCCATTCGGAGGCTTCTTTTAAAAAATCGCTCATAATTTGTTATTTATACCGGCAAAAAACGTAAGGTTTTTGCCGAGTGGTTCAAGTAAATTTTTCATGCCTGCCAATGTCTGGCCGGTGGTAACGAAATCGTCAACGACGATAATGTTGCGCTGATCAGGCAAGACATTCAGGGAAAACACAGCATTTACACGCTGCCTGTTATGTGCAAAAGCGACATCTTCATAAAAGGGCAAACCCAATATGGCAGCAATCTGCATCGTTATCAACGTGGCAAAATTCCGCTCTTTGTGCCGCCGCTTCGGCGTAGTGCAAAGGGCAAAATCATCGGCTGAAAGATTGTGGCCAAGAACTTCGGCAATCAGCCGAGCCAACGGAACGGCGAAAAAATCCACCATACTGTCATCAGACTTTATGTCTGTGAGAGTCCGACCATATATGGATTTCTGCCACAATGAGAAGAAAAACAAGCTGCTACGGCGCGTCATGCGGATAACCTGCTTGAAGTCGCAACGTGCTTCAAGGCTGTTGTCCCAGCCTTTGCGGCCATGTTCTTCGAAGATGTCCTTTTCAGGAACCAAAACGTCGAGATCCGCAGTTGAAGATGTTGCCGGGCAAATATCAATCAAGACATTGCCTATGTCATCCACCGCGTCAATCTCGACGTGTAAATCGATACTATTCAACAGGTGATCCGTCGGCATTAAAGTCGCCGTCTTCCGCTTCAATCTTACCGGTATAGAACGGAGCCGGACAAACATCGGTTGCTTCCACGTTGATAGTGGTACTTGTCGCACCGGTAGTGCCCTGACCGCTGTCCTGTGCGACGGTACACTTGCCCTGCCATTTATCAGAACCGACAACACGGTAGTTGCCATTCATATCCGGCACGAGGAAAACTGTATCGTTGTTGTTGAAGTAAAGAGCAGCTGCCGATGCTTCAGGGCCAGTGCCCGGATGAACAGCGACAAGTTTGTTCAGCTGTGTCTGCGACGGAGCTTCGCCCTGTGCTTCTGAGGTCAATTGCGACTTGTTGGTATCAACGTCCAACGCTTTCCATTTGGCATCTGCCGCCAACGTGAAATTCCCCGTGTAGGTAGTCGTGGTATAATGGCCGTGTTCGCCTTTTGTCAGTGTCGGCCAGCCGACAATTTGCGACTTCGAAAGGAAATAAAGGCGGCGTTTAACGCCGGGGTACGAAGGCGTTCCTTCGCACCACTTGATTGAATTCTGTATATTCGTACAAGTTTCTGCCATAGCGTCAAAGTGTTTTATGTAGTTCGTAAATCAACAACCATCATCATGCGCTTGTCAAGCGTGTGGAACTGTACGCCGAAGTACATCGTTGCAACGTAAGAAAGCAAGAACGGTTCGTACTTTTCCACCAGAACCTTTTCCACATCGCCCATCTGGTCATATCCGACAAGCATATTGCTTTTTGTTGTCAAGTGCATAAAGTTGCTGCCAGACTTATTGGCAAGCGGAACGAGCGTACAGCGGCGGTTAGAACCTTCAACGTAAACTTGTTCATATTGCTTGTTGTAGACAAGTCCGGCACCTGTAACCTTGTACGCCTCACAATAATTGTCGTAGAACTCAGGCGAGCAATAGAGGAACGTATCTTCTTCACGAAGTTCCGGAGAAAGAGCAGTGATGATGTCTTTTGCCACATCGACAGCATTTTCAGCTGTAATTTCTTCCGTCATTTTGTAGTAATTGCCTTTGTCGGCAGAAAGATTCGTGGCAGCCAGTTCCTTTTGTGTGATTGTGTCGAAGCCGTCAAAAAGGTCTTTCGTGGTATCTCCACTCGGATTGCGCGTAGCATTCCAAAGAGCGTTATTCAAATGACGCGAAAGGTTTTTTGCGATAGAGGCCAACGCGAGCAATGCAACAGGCGTGTTTTTCTGTCCGTCGCCTTTCGTGGCCCCGGCAGCGAATACTGTCTTTGCAACTGAATTCGGCTCAAATTTTTGTACTACGTTACCAAGGTGCGTTTCCAGCTCACGAAGGTTAAGATGCAAATCTTCCGTACCTGTTCTGCTTGATTTATACGGTGCAAACTGTGCATCAAAATCAGCATCTCCGATAACGAATTTGCCGGCGACACCGGGAATTTCAGTCATGTACTGCGTAGAACGACGGATGCCAAGGATTGGCAGCATCAACAGCTGCTTGCGATATTTAATCGCAGCGGTCTGTATTTCTTCAGGGGTGATAATAGTGCTATTTGCCATATTCGTTTATACAAGGTTAGACAATTCTGCCGCTTCGCGAGCAGTGTTGACGAAATCTGTAAACGGATTTTCTTCCGGGGCAGCACCACCACCATTGTTGTTTATCTGGTGAGTGTCTTCTGCCGGTTTTTTCTTCAACGCATCGATTTGTTCGTCGCGCGTAGCCAAGTCAGCTTTCAGCTGTGAGTTCTCAGTGTTCAGTCGAGCGATTTCATTTTCAATCGCCTGCATCTGTTCGTCCGTGACGGTAATTTTGCCGCCATCGGCGGTAAACTCCTGAACATTCAGGAGCTTGCCAATGTTGGTAAAGACTTTTTTCATTATGTTGTCAGTAATGTTAGTAACATGTTTTGTGACTTCGGCCGCAGACTTGCGGTCGAAAATTGACGACAGCTTGGAAAGGAACGCGCTGAACCATTTAGACGATTCCGGCTCAATTTCTATTGAAGGCAACGGGATTCCGTTGGCAGTCAATGATGCAGCCATGGCAGCGGTGAGCTTCGGCTCTTTGGCATTTTCAACGATACTGATTTCATCGACAAACCCCCACTCCTTAGCTTCAGCTGCCGTCAGCCAACCACCTTCCTTCATCAAGGCGAGCAAGTCGGTTTTCTCCTTCTTACATTTGGCCGCATACATCGAAGCGATATTCAAGTCGAATTTTTCCAAATTCTTCTTTTCCTTGTCAAGATTTTCGATATAGGCGGCGAGCTGGTCAGCGTTCATCGATGCCCAGCTGGCAACCAATGTGCTGACTTTATGTACCAGGTACATTGCATTTTCATCGATGCAGATTTTTTTTGCCCCCAACGATGCAATGGTGGCTGCCGACGCATTCAAGCCGGCGAAATGAACGGTAACGTTTCCATGATTCCGGAAAGCGTTACAAATGGATAACGCCGTACCAACGTCGCCGCCGAGGCTGTCAATCAGTACATGGACTTCCTTGTCCTTGTTCTGCGACAGCTTGTAATCGACAAAGTCGGCATCGAAGCTCCAGCCTCCGACGTATCCTTTCAGTTTGAGTAAGTAATCAATCGCCATAAATCAATGTTTGATGCAAGTATACTTATTTATGGCAATTCAAAAAAAGACTATACCAAGGCTTCCAACAATGCTTTGGGAGCTGTCAGCGTGACGGTGTAACGGCTGGCAGTGGTACTGCCGGACGGCGAGCCAAGAGCCTTGCCCTTCTGTACTTGCGGATATGGCAGTTCTCTCGTGCCAATTAGCCAACCTTGCTCGTTCACATCAAGAACGAAAAAGGCAATCGGACGGCTCGTGTCAATATTTTCGGACGAATCGAATTCTAATGTTACCGTTTCCATGTAGCTGTTGTTCACCAACTCCGTAGACGTTTCAACGGTAGGGTTTCCCGAAAAGGGAATCTCATTACGACCAGCCAAAGCCATAACGGGCAGTCCGGCAATGGACTTGCGCATGAGCTTTGGCGTAAGATTATCACACAAGAGCCAATACAGGCGCTTGACTCCGGGTAAATTTTTGCAGTTGCTATTCATAACGAAACATTATAAGTGTCTGTTTATCTATCATTTATTCTTCTTCCTTACCTTCCTTCGCTTTCCTGCGCCTTTCTTTACGCGAAATGCTGTCGTAGTAAAGTTTTCGCTTACGGTAGTAACATTGCCGAAGCGTCTCGCAATTTTCCGGCGTCGGCGTGATGCCGTGTGTTTCCATCCATACATAAATTAGGTCAGTGAGGATGCAGGACAGGTTCTCAATCTTGTGGAGATCCTGCCAAAGTTGCACGACAAACCGGTTATAGATAGTCTTCACCAGCGCGTCTTTTGCGCGAGGGGAAAGGTAATTGTAATATTCCGGATTTTTGTATTTGTAACTCGGAATGATGATTGTTAGATTAGAATCTTTTCCCAAATCCGGTTCTACGTCTTTAGGCTGTGTCATCAGGAACAGATTAACGATGTCAGACTCGGCAGAACCGCGCTTCAGCTGGATAGGATGAATGCCGTCGTTCTCATGTATGTACCATTCAGCCAGGTATGGCTCCATTTTCAGGTAAATATAAAACTGCATAACATTGATTTTTTTGATGAAACTGATGATTTTTACACTGCTTTTTGTCGAAAACTCACTCTTTTTTATCGAAAAAACGTTGTTTTTTTCACCTTTTAAATTTACTAATTTAAAACGTAATATCCTAAATATTAAGCAATTAATTTCGCAAAACACAAAAAAAGAGTGGAATTTTTTATAAAAATATTGTTTCCCATTTCTATATATATGTCTCAAAAAGCCCGAATTTTCGTGCAGTCGTGCAGAATGATGTCAACACCACTGAATATCAACGAATTAAGTCCGCACTACTTTTTGTGCAAAATAGTGCAGCCGCACAGACAGGTTGTGCGCACTGTGCGCACTATACTGCACATTTCGCAAATGTGTTTTTGTGCGCTTTAAATTGTTGAAAAACAAAACGTTAAAAATTTCTGCACAACTGCACTACTTTTTTCCTATTATTTAGATTCAAAGAAAAGAAAAAAATTATATATATATTAACCCATTAACGCGCTGAAAATAAAAAATATAACCTCCCAAAAAAGGGTAAAAAACGGCATTTTCAGGCTCTTTTTTGCGCAAAATACCCCCTAAAACCCCCAAAAAAACGATACTTTTTTGGTCACGAAATTTATTTCATGACCAAAATTCGGGAGAAAAGTTGTGCAGAGTTGTGCAGAAACCGGAGAACACCGCACAACTTCTGCACTCCGGCTGCACTATCGTCTACGCCTTGGAAGGTGGGCATCACCATCGGCGGCTGACCGCGGCGTGCACAACTGCACCTACTGTACTCTTTCATGTATTAAGGGGGTTCGGGGGAAAAGGCCAGTAGGGAGTTGATTTATAAGCCTTATGAAAACAATACTATCCAGCACAACCTACAACAATACTATCCAGCACTACCAACACAACACCTACCAGCGTTACAAGAAAATTTCATTTTAAGCAAAAAAACACGGAAAAATTTGCATAATAACAAAAATGTTATTATATTTGTAGTGTCATTAAAAACGAGCTCATTGAATGACAAAGAAGGGTTAAAAGCCCGGATAGAAGAACTCAAATCAGATTTGGACTTCTATCTCTGCTACAGGACACGGCTCAGCAAAAGAAGCCGGAGAATGAAAGCAGTAATCGAGAAGGAAATCAAGCAACTTGAAGATGAAATCTCCCGGCTGTACGAACTCCTTCGAGATTAGAAAGAATCCTCCGCACGGCCAAGCGGAGGAATTCTTTTTGAAAAAAATCCAACAAAGCACTATAACTATGGATAAAATTTCACGATTTTTCGAACTGAAGGGACTTTGGAAAGACGCTTCCGCTGAACAAAGGACAAAAATTGACGAAGAGATAGACATACTGCTCGAGTCGATGACTCCGGACGAAGAGAACCAATTAAACGAAGCCATAAGCTCCGATTTCAAATCACTGCATAACAAGGCAGCAGAGCTGAAGGAAAACATTGTGAAGGAAAAAATGTCGTGTATTCTTCCGCTCATTTCTGTCAGTTACCTTTCACGGAAATACTTTAATCGGTCGCCACAATGGTTTTACCAAAGGCTGAACCGAAACATCGTAAACGGCAAACCTTCAAAATTTACAGAAAAGGAGATACAAATTCTCAATGATGCTTTGCAAGACATTTCCAAAGAGATTGGAAGAATACACCTTTGCTAACAGGACATTCCTTAAATAAACAAAAGAGAGCTATCCTCACGGACGGCTCTCTTTCTTTGTTACATTTCACTGGTTTTGAATGTAATAGTAATCTATTTGGATTTATCAATCAGTGCGGCGCATCAGCCAGCCATGGCGCCCATCAGGCGAATAGTCCGTGACATAGCCCGCGCGTAGCATGAACGAGGCAATTTCATTTGGCTCGAAATCGGCGATATCCGACAGCTCGTTAAGAATGCTGTCGGTGGTGCGTATCTGCACACCCGGTTCGTCGATTGATTCTGCCGGTGTAAATCTACGAAGATATTGCTGAATGATAACAGACAGCGACGGCGGAGCGGCGGGATTCAAATTCTGTTCGTTCATAAACTCAACTATTTTATTACAAAAGAAAACAAAGTCATCCGGATTCGCAAAATAATGAGAGCCGCCAAACAGCGGGCGAGCATCAGTAATATCGACAGAACCGTCGGGAAGCCGCTCAATGCTCAGCCATGAACCGTCAGCATTCATAGCTCACCTCCTTTCTTTTGGTTTCTTCTATACTTTTCCAACGCTTTTCCGAGCAGGCGGTAAACAGTTTCCGCCTCGTCGGGCGGAATACCGGGGAGGTCGCAGTTCGCCGCCCAGATGGTGAAATAGGTCTTTGTATCGCCGCCAAATTCGGCATCGAACATTTCCTCTGCCGATACTCGTACAAGATAACCTTTTTTCATCGCTTGCCTCCTTTCTTTTCGGGTTCGGAAGCACGGAGGACTTTTTCAAACTCATGCATGAACGGATAGACTACCGTACCGCCGATTTTATCGTGATTATTGAAACAATTGAAATCGGCCACTACATCGTAGAGGTCTTTATAGCATTTGGCAGGGAATTCGACAATCAAACTACCGGCGGTGTAGGAAAGAACCTTCACAGAAAGAGTGTTTTCGTCATCACTGCGGCCAATGGCTGCTGATTTGACGGCATAGTGGAGAGCTGTCTCCAACTCCTGCATAAACGGATAAAGAACTTCGCCCGTATCTTCGTCGCGATTCTTGAAGCTATTGATATAGGCTACCACATCGAACAGGTCGCAAATACATTCGTCGGGAAAATCTACCACCAAACGCTTGTTATCATGTTTGATAATTTTCATCGCTTGCCTCCTTTCTGTGAATAAATTCGTGACAAGCCAACTTCAGAAGTGGATTCATATATGGCAGTAATTTCAGTAGAAGAAATTCTCAGGCATATAGGGGCTAATTCACCCGGACGCATATACACTGTGTACTGGGAATATCCGTCAGTGTTATAACAGCTAATCTGAAAAGGTTTTGTACGTGGGAAATCATGGTCTAAAGACTTAGCCAAATTTCTCACATGACCAATAATATCTACCAATGCCTTTTCAGAATATGCAACAGAGCGGTGATACTGACACTCGACCTGTTCCTGGAGTAGTTTGCCTTTCCGGGACATACCTGCCGAATAGCATTGAATCTCGATAAAGAACTTTTTCATCACTTACCCCCTTTCGCCAAAAGAGCTGCGGCGGCAGCGAACCATACGATATTGAACACGAGGAACGGCACGCTGGCGGTGTCAGCTGTGCCAACAAGGCACAGAAGGGCAAAAGCGAAATTAGCAGACTTCGCATAGCGAATGATGCGAGCTTTCTGAATTGCCGTCATCGATGGGACGGCGTTAGCCGGACGTGAAGCCGGCAATGCAATTGAATTTTTCATACGAACTATGATTTTTGTGAGCGTGGCGAACAAAAAAACGGTCGCCATATCCGTTGCTCACAAAAACCATAGTCCATCCCGAAGGAGAAAGATAATTTTTCGGATAGGCGACCGCTATGCGGGAGCTATATGTATAGTTCGTGTTCGACGGCATCCATAGTGCCGACCGGGCATAAAAAAAGCCCATATTTCGTATGGACAATTACCGATGCCCGACGGAATGGACTAACCATTATGATTTTTATGAGCACTGCAAATATAGGTAAGAGTTTTGAGATTTGCAAGTGCTTTAGGCAAATATTTACCAGTCTTCGTTTTCGTCTTCGAGCTTACCCATTTTTATATCTTTTTCCAATGATACAGCCATGGTTTCAGCAGAGAACAAGAATTTTGGCATGGCGACCTCCAGCATTTTTTTATATTGCTTTGCTTTCAACTTCCCTTTATCTTCAGGAACAGAAGTATACACATACCCTTCACTCCAAAGAGGATTAATTTGTTCCTGCCCGACATGATAGACATCGTAAACCTGTAATTTGAACCTACCATCCCTCGCCTGAAATTTAAATGTGACTTTCAGATAGCCGGAAAGACAATGCCAAGTAATACCGCCATAAGTTACAGGAATATTAAATTTACCCATAATAACAGCATCGTTTTCATTATCCAATTCAATTACCTTTTGGGAATCGTTCATGTTGTTCACGAACCATTGCTTTGCAGATTTATAGATTTGTTGTTTCCCAATATTGGGAACTTGTATTACAGTGTCGAACCTTAGGGGTTCCACAGCAGACATCATTAACGGCAGCATTGCCGTCAACAGAATTAAAGCTATTTTCTTCATATTAAAAATAAAGTTTAATTAATCAACTGTAAAAAATCGGATTCGGAAAGTATTTCAATTGGCTGGCCGGACTGGAGCAGTTTCATCGCCTTTTCCTGCTTTCCACTCATGCCGTCCTCTCCAACGACACGATAGTCCTGCTGGCCGACTACTAATATGTCGGTTTTCTTTGTGACACTATTGACCGGTATTCCTCCGACATCAGCAATCTTTTGAAGGAGTTCCACGCGAGTGCCAAACGTGCATGTACCGGTAAAGCACACTGCTTTACCATAGAAATAATTATCCGGGTCAAACTTCGATTCATCCGGGCTTTGGATTCTATCGAGTGCGCTCACCCTATTGGAGTAGTCGCGCATTTTCGACTGTGCGACAAACACACCAGGAGCGAACTCCCCTTTTCTTATCCGGAAACGCTCGGCAAAGGCATCAAAAGAATCGACATCTGCCAAGCTGAACAGGCGGCACATGATTTCGGCACAGGCAAGAGCATCGGCAGTAGCATCATGGTGGTTCTGCAGATGTTCACCGGTGCAAGCCAAATACACTTCGGGCAAAGTGTAGTTAGGAATTCCATGAAGCAGTTCCTTTGACAAACGCAGCGTGCAGTAATATTCGAAAGTCGGGTAATCGAGGGAATAGAGTTCCAAGGCATCATGAAGGGCATACATATCAAATGCCGTATTGTGGGCAACCACGATACGATTATCCAACAGAGGTTTTATTTCCGGCCACACATCGGGGAAAGCCGGAGCTTCGGCGGTAGCAGCCGCATCAATACCATGGATATAGGTATTAAATGCGTCATATTTGTTTCCGGGCGGCTGTATAAGCCAAGATTTCTGTTCAGTAACATGGCCGTCAGCGACAAAAGCTAAAGACAGCTGACAAATAGACGAGCGTTTAGACGTGGCCGTTTCAACGTCCACAGCAACAAAATTTATTACATTCATATCCAGTGTTTTTTGGTATAAAAAAGAAGGTGGCCCGGGAAAAAACCGAAAGATCATGAAAAACTCTATTTTCAAGCCCGAGTCACCTTCGTGGACAAAGTTACTAAATATAAAAACATTTTTTATAAAAATCGAAACAAAAAAACGCCGCTACCATTTATGGCAACGGCGATTTCATACAAGCATTAGTTCATATTAGCTGTGTCTTTTGTAAGAATATCTTTATCTTCCCAATCCATATATTCACAAAACCATTGTATTGCCTTATGCAATATATCAAATCGAATACGGTTTGCACTTCCACGACCTTCATCGGTAAAGCAATGATGAACAAAAACGACAAAAGGTTCATCTATACCATATATGTTCCGATAAATGAATTGCTGCTTTACCAAGCAAGGGTCATCCGTACTAAATTCGTCTTCAGGAATGAATTCCATAATCGTTCCGGAAGGGATATGGATAACAACCGAGCGGCGGTCGAGCAAGTCGGCACCAGAATAGTTGGCATCCAAAAATGCAAATTCAGGCAGTTCCATATCTTCTGCGTTCATAGCTTTTCGATTTTAATAGTTGCACCCAGCGGCTTCAAAATAGCATCTACAGTTTCCAAAGAAGGGTTCAATTTTCCCTTTTCAATTTTAGAGATATTGCTAAAATCAATACCACATTGTTCTGAAAGTTTTCGAACCGACATTTTTTTAAGGCTTCGAAGTTCTTTTATTTCGGCGCCAATTCGACATTTTATATCATTCATATTACTTGTAATCTTCTTCAACAGGTTGCAGAACTCCGATAGCATAAACACTGGAATCTTCAGAGAATGACATTACATAATCGCGATAAACTTCTTCGCTGAAATCTCCATTATTGTTTTTTATCAGGTACTCGCCTGGGCGCAAGGATTTAAGCTGTACAGCAATCTTATTCAGATAGACAGCCATTTTCGCGATTTCGGCCATTGAGACATTCGGGTTATCGATAAAAGCCTTTAAGTCCTCAATAAGTTCTTCTTCGTCGTCGATATTGTAAGTCTGACCATCAAGATTATTGGCAACATCAAAAGGTCCAGAAACGCATTCTTTTCTCGCCCATAGCGGCCAACCGTTTTTTTTATGAAAGGAATAACAGGTTCCATTGCAGGATTTCGCCACAGATTCAGCGTCCTCGAATGTGTCAAAACCGATAATTGCTTTCATCACGTTGTTAGGGGAACCGTTACCGTTGGCCGTTGTTGATATGATGCTCAAATTTTCTTTTTCAGCGGCTGCCATAAAAGAATCCATATCAGCTTTGTATTGTTCTATTGTTTTCATACTCTTTTCGTGCTATGTTTGGCGCCGAACATAGCCGACGCCAAACAGATCTTAAATTAAAAATTTTCTTCAGAAATTTGCTCACTGTAAACAGTTTCTCCAGTTTCGTTACAAACAATTGAAACAGTACCACCAATGTAATCGCCAAAATAAGTGCTTCTGTCATTGCGATTAATCCCTATCCAATACTTACAATGGTAAAATGAAGCGTTAAACCCTTCACTATTCGACGATGTTTCACTGTCAAATTGAACATCAAAGGTATAATTCGGCCAATACACGATATCCATGTGGCGGCCATCTTCGTTCCGGAACTTAGCGACGAATAGCATACCAAGTTCAAAAAGCCCCTTCAAGTCATCCGCACAAGGTTTTGGCATATCGCTCATCCATTCGGAGAAGTCAAAGTTTTCTTCGTTTGCGTTGTACGCGCCCAGGAACTGCCAACTGTCAGAAGGTAGATATTCGGCATTGTCTTCGTCAAAAAATTCCAAAAAGCACTCACTCGTAATTTGGCGGTTACCGCCATCCACATCGTAAACAGCGACAGAAGTAAATGAATCGAAGAATTCACCTTGAAACCAGTTAAGGACTTCAGATTTTGAATTGAATAAAAAATTAGTTTCCATATCTTTTCGGTTTTTTGTTGTTTTTTTCTTACACCTCAAAGATAAAAAGAAAATATTTTGTGGGCAAATAAACCCACAAAATATTTTCAATATTAACAACATTTAATATTCACTAAAAACATAGCCATCAAAAAAGATATACCCATCCATAAACAAATCCCTCGCAAATCTTTCATAATCGAAATATCGCAAAGCAAAATCGGGCAATTCGTAACACTCGCCGAGCATCATTTCGGCAAAATCTTCTTCGCTTTCAAATGCTCCTTGAAACTTATCCTCAAAGGCGCGAATGGCGGCATCTGTATCGGCATCCAAATCATAACCATAATACTCAACAAAGCTAAAGAAAGCATCATTATCAATGCGGTGAGCATCCAATTGGCTTTCAATATCAAATAATGCTTCCGAAATCCAACTCTCATCAATAAGACCGGCTGGAATATTTTCCCAACCCTGAAACATCAACTCAGCTTCTGGCTCATCGGCATGAAGCGCGAAACAAGCCGCCAAAAAATCATCCTTATCGAAATAATCGGAAATATTCAGCCACGCCCCGAACAGGCTACCTTCATTATACTTGCGATAAGTACCAACATAAACACTTGCATTTGCCAAATCTACTGTACACATAATAAAAAAATTTAATGGTGAATATTATTGATGGAGAGGGAAAACCCTTTTACATCGAAGGCTTTCATCAAAGCGAAGGACGAAAAAGCATCTATCTCCAAAATTTCAAAGTGCGGAACATTACCGACGGAGCCGGGAGTGAACCTTTTACACTGCATTGCGAAGTGCCGAGAGAGAGACAAGCCAAATTTTAGGACGCAAATACAACCGGCACGGTGGAGATTTTCGGCATAAGCGAAGCCCAATTTGGCAGACCGAACCGGCATTTAACTTCGCGGGGTAAAAGGGCATTCCGACTCCGAAGGTTATCGCTTTTGAAATCGAGATAGAAGATGTTCGAAGCGCAGAAGAAAGGCTGAGTAACAAAGGGAAAGTTACCTTAGTCATAAAAAAAGCGTCCGACTCTCCCGAGCCAGACGCCAAACCATAAAATAAACTATGAAAAAACTCCTGAAAAACCAGTAGTTAAGATTTATGAATCTGCCGTCAAAGGCAGCACCTATATTGTTTCACATGTGAACAACCATGGCAAAATCATTTTATTTTAGAAAGTGATTTTATATATACGCTTGTAGCCAAGCAAACCACAGAAGCAAATTCAGGATGAGCGGCCATTACAGACAAGAAGGAACGTACAAGCATTTTTTTTGTTCCAACAATACGACAATCTCCATTATTCCCGTCATGGGCTAAAAGAATTAAAGATTGCTCATTATTTCCTGCTTTAAGTTGAGTCATAAATTCACTCACAATAGCATTTAAAGTTTCTTCATTTAATGTTTTCATTTTTACTGTTATTTAAAGTGTATAAATCAAATCTTGCACATAAGCCCATTTACTTATGTACTGTAATCTTACTGTTTGTTGCCATGTAGCTGCATTACTTGGTATTATATATGGATATTCGTATGCATCAACGGCTAAAAGAAGTTTATTACTGTCTGGAGTTTCCACAGCATCATGCCAAATTGTCCTGGCTTTCCATTCTGCTCCTTTAACAAAGCCCAACATAAAAGAGCCAAAAGGACCTTTTAGCAAACTGCCTTCCATATATTCTTTAGCATAGATTTTAGCAGCATCAGCAGCAGTGATGTTATTTGTATCAGAATTCATACCCATAGTTTTAAAACAATTCCAATTGTCTTAATGGCAGTGCTTTCTGCAATACGGCATTACGCGCTTCATCGGAAATATATGCCTTTTCAAAAATGAGCTGAAGGGCATATCCTTCAGCAAAAGCCGCTGTCCGGAATAAGCCGAATTCAGGATTCGGCTCGACATTGAACGAGCGTCCGCCGTTTACATAAACTTTATAGCCGAAGGTATATAAATCACCAAAAGGCGCAATATAAACAAGAACCTGTTCGTCATTCGTAGCATAAACCTCAATAGTCCTTGCTCCGTCCAGTTTACCGGTAAACGGCTTCCCCGGCAAACGCTGTGTTTCAAAATTTAGTTTCACCATAATTTTGCAAACAATTATAATTTAACCGATATTCTGCGACAGATAAATAAGATGTGTGCCGCTTCAAGTAAATCGCGACCATGGCTTTTGACTTACCAATAAACTTGCCGACAAAATCATGTGTAAAACCTAATGACGTAGCAATCTTAGCATAACAAGCGCGAGCCAATACCAGGTCGAATCGATGCGAGGTGCTGCGCAGCTGTTTGAATGTAACGTTGAACTGTTTGCATACAGCTTCAAGAATGGAATGAATAGGTATTCTTTGCATAATGAAAAAAGTTTAAAATGGTTGTTTAACTGAAAATTCAGGAGTTGTGACTGTGATATATTCAAGGCTTGCGGATTTGTCATCGTCACCGACAAACAGCTTGCCCGGATTTTCTTCGATGAATTGGGAAAATGTCCGGCCATCCTTGTCCGGGCGGTTGATATTGAAATGATAGCCCTTAAATTCGCAATATTGCTTGATTTTGGTTTTGAATTTCTGCGCGGAGACCTGAAGTCTGCTTTCCGGGAATTCGGCGTGGAACTTTTCGAAAGCGTCCTTACGGGCAATGCGATAATTGAGGTTGGGTGATGCCGGGTCGAAGAACACTTCCGCCCACTGGAAGAAGGCTTCGCCCATCAGCTGCTTCAATGTTCGCAAGCGAACATCCTTCATCGGCGGCGGGACTGCACCCTGACCGATGCGATGCCAGACGTGCTGCATCGAGTAGAGATACCAGTAAACGCATTCGGCCATAAAATTATAGAACAGATTCCACTGTTCTTCATCCCAGTCGACAAAGAACTGATGACCGAAATCGTCGACCGGCTTGTGTTCGTCATTGTAATAGTCAGAAAATACGATATAAATCATACGGTCGATAGCGGAGGACGACTGAGCGTTGATGGCATGGTTCGTGGTGATGTACAGCTTCGGGCTTCGCTCGTTCACGATTTTAAAACGTGCCTGTTGTTTCGGGTTCACCTGCAAGTCGGATGTGATCGCCGGATAAAATCGTTCGAAGTCGAAATTGACACGAACGTCATCAATGAAGATGTTGCGTGTTCGCGGAGTTACGCCCGAATAGATAAACTGGTCATCATTCGCAGTGGAACGACCGTCGACTACAGCCTGTTCCACGAGCTTAGCCAAAGCTACGCCAATCAGTGACTTACCGGAGCGTCCGTTCGACTGGCCTACGTCACCCAACTGTCCGTCCATCGCAACAACCGCTTTCAACTCCGACTGATATTTGAAATCACAAAGAAGGTAGCCAATAGCAGTGATTTTATTCACAATGTGCTGCTGCCACTCCATCCGATCGACCGCACTCATCGAGTTCGGATGACGATGCCAGAAATTACTGGCATTAATCAAGAATTGCAGAAACTCGCATTTTTTTGCGGCTTCCGAAAATTTGATTTCGTACCCCATCACTTCCGACTTATCGATTCCTTCGATAATCGGAACACGACGGAAAGAACGATGCATGACTTTTTCAGACCAAACGTAACCGATAATGTCGCCAAACTGCATATTTTGCGGTGTAACTGTCAAACAGCCATTGGCAAAATAGAACCGCTGGATGCCCGGTTCAAACTCGTCAAAATTATCTTCGAGTTTCTCCATGCGCTCCAATTTGTCAACTGACAGGAGCGTTCCAAGCTTTGCCGCAAACATATTGAGGACATCTTTACTCTTGACGGTCTGGAGTACATAAGAGTACACGAAATCGCGAATTTCTGACGGACCGGTAAAGTTTACCACGCCATCATCGACGCGAACATACTTGTATTCATCGATATTGCAGTCAAGCGTATGGATGCGGAAAAAACCGTTACTGGTGATGAATTGCAGGGCTTCGATGTACTCAAAATTCACTGTCCGCTTCCCAGTTTTCTCGTTCGTTTCGTATGACCAAAAATCACGTTCAGAATTGTAACGTGAAGCTCTTATGAGCTGGTCGTTTTCAACCTTGTAAGACACTTTACCGAAGCGGAACATCAGAACTTCGGACAAACGCTCTTTATGGCGATTAAAGAAGGCATCGCGATCGTTCAGCAGCCAATAGTCTTTTATCTGATAATCGGACTTCGACGAAATTTTAAAAATATCCACATACTTGCCGATGCCGTCATGGGAGAATAATGTCGCGTCGATGTCATCCTTCAGCAGCTGCTCGTTTCCAGGCAGAGAATTCACCAGTAAGTCATCGATACCTTTGTCATGCTTTTCGTTTTCTTTTATATGGCCGAAGTAGACATCGATAGAAACGCCCAAATTGTGCATCGTCAGCAAGTACTGTTTGAACTTGATAACGGCTTTTGCGAACTGGTTAGGTCGCTGGTCGACGTGGTCGCCCACGCCTATTTCTTTGTGAAGATGGTCCCAATCGGAATCCAACAACAGGACTACGTTCTTAATCTTGCAAGTCTGTATCAGGTATTGCAGTTCTTTGATAAGTCCTGAATCTTCGTTGCCAATATTGTAGATGCCCTGAATGCCTACGGAAGCGATTCCATGTTTACACGCTTTTTCAGCTTTCTTTTCACCTTCCTGCACAATCAACGTATCAAAGGCTCGTTGTTGTTGAAACAAAGAGCGAATATATTGCGGGATATATAATTTCGTCTGCGCGCCTCGAGGTGTCTGATACTTGATTGGCCTACCGTTGGCATCTGTATGGATATCGGGGTTTGACCACCGAACGCGGACATAATTTTTCAGCCGGCCGGCAATTCCACGACTGGCATATTGAACGTGACGACCGTTCAAGTCATAGTAGTGGATAAGCATTTCATCATCGGTATTGTTGACGTTCCAATAAGCGTCAACACCACCACGCTGAAAAGGTGATGTTTCGATGATAGTTGCATTGTCATCACTGACTTTCACCCGAGCCATTACGTCCTCAAAAGTCAGACCACTTGCCGCCAGCTGACGTTCGCAAAAACTATCAGATGCGAACTTCTTGATTTCCTTGACAGCTTTTGTTTTCTTCTCTTTCGGTGTCATCAAATAAACGCCAGACCTATCCGCAACTATTTTCAAAGCTTCCGGGAATTTAACCTGGCGATACTCCATAACGGCCTCGATAGCGCCATTAATGGTGTAGCCGCAGCTAAAGCATTTTGCTAAATCCATATTAGCCTTATGTGTGACAATCAGGCCTTTGTTTTTGCCGGTTTTTCCACATTTCGGGCAAACGGTATAACGTGACGCACCCGAGCCTTTAAGGTCAGGGATAAAATCGTGAATGTTCGCGGCCTTGCGAACATTATCTATATCTGATTGCGAATATTTCATGAACGGAATAGGTTATATCTTGAGGCGTATCGGACAAACTCTGAAAGAGAATGAACACCAGTTCTCAAGTATGAGTGTTGAATATGATTATTAACTGTGTGAACAGAGAGGCATAAGCTGTCAGCAATTGCCTGACGAGAAGCTCCATCAACGAGTAACCGCATAACGCGAAGCTCTGACGGGCTTAGCGATGAAGCAAATCGAGGTTGACAAACGATATTTTCAATAGGGCATTCGCCTCTTAATGGGCATTGCACGTATTCAAGGTTAAAATGGCCGTCAGCATCAATGTCAAAGATATTGTCAATGTTGCCAAAATTACAACGGCAAAACCGATTGACTATTTTAAACAAATAATAAGGTTTGAACTTACTCGATTTAGCATAAGCCTTCTTTAACGCCTCGATTGCTTCGGGGAATGTTCGGGCAAATTCAACAAAAAGCCTTTCGACGAGGTCGAAATCTCGCATCGTCAATTGCTTCGATGAGTTATTGGCCTTTAGCCAAAGTTCATCATTAACTATATAAAATTCAACATCTTGCATGACGGATAGTGCAGACACATTATTTTTGACAAACTATCGGTTTATCAAAAATCGATTTTCCAATAATTTCTTCAATTTTGTCTTTGTAAAGTTCAGGTATACGGCACAAACCATGCTTCCAATTATAGACAGTTTGGCGTGGTACTTTACATCCAGAAGCCAACTGTTCAACAAGAAGCGTTTGGGAACCTCTTGAAAGTGTGCTAAAATGCTCTTTCAAAGCTGTAGAGTCCTTCTTCATATTTTTACATTTAAAAATTAATTACTAAATTTATAAATGCAAATTAAACAGATTGTTTATTAATTAGCAAATAGTTTAATGCAAATACACAATCTGTTTAAAGATAATTAACAATCACTTTATGAAACATATCGGACAAACTATCGCCACCATTTTGGAAGAAAAGAAATTGACACAAAAATATGTGGCAGAACAAATAGGACATACCGCAGTATATATGAATCAAATTTTAAAGAAAGACAGCATTGATTGCGCCTTGCTTGAACGAATCTGCAATGTTCTGAACGTTTCTCCGAGTCTTTTTTTTGAGGACAGTACACACTCTCAAAGCATAGTAGGCAGCAACAATATACAAGCAATCAACAGCACAATCGCGCTTGAAGCGAAAGAGCGAGAAGTCGAATTGCTAAAAGAGGTGTTAGCAGAAAAAGAAAGGACAATAAAGATATTGCTCGAACGAAAATAATCGGGACAATTACGGGACAAGTTTTGAAATAATTTGTCCATAATGATATAATAATTAGGCTAAAACGAAGGCAAACGGGTTAAAAGAAATCTTCTCACCCCGACCAACTAAAAAGCCTAATTTGCTTTTGCAAATTAGGCTTCACTTTTCTAACAGCGGTTCCGTCCGGAACTGGTTATCAACAAAGAGTTTTTATTGTCAACAAGGTTATCAACAAAGTTATTAACAACCTAAAGCACATACTACCAGCGTATTAGATAAAAATGTGTATAAATCCGACATCCCTTGTCGACAGTTATCAACAACCGCTTTTCCACACGATTTTTGCAAAAAACGGATTCTGCATTCCTAATGTTCTGATACACACCCTTTCATATTCCATTCAGCAATTCAAAGCGGCCAAAAACATTTTTCCACGTACAACTTTCCGAAAAAATGACTACCTTTGCAGCCGATTGGTTCCGAAAAGGCCGTTCCGGCCCGACGGATTAAAAGGGAATCGGGTGAAAATCCCGGACAGTCCCGCTGCTGTGAAGCTCTATTCAAAACGCATCGACAGTCAGTATGCCACTGGTTGCAACACCGGGAAGGCGTTGATGCGAGAGTCAGTCAGAAGACCTGCCATCGTTTTTTTATTATTAACCGGACTCGTGGAAAAGACGGTTGAAACCAATATTGAACAGACATTGATTTCACAAATCAGTTTTCGGCGGCAGTAAAATCGCACCGAACCCGGCAAGCCCCATGGCATACTATGCCTTGCGCTGTGCCCTTGTGCAGTTTTCTTCTTTCCTTTCCACAGCCACAAAATGCAATCATAATGAAAAAAGTAAACTGCCTGCTGACACTTGCAAGCCTTGCCGCCCTGTCCTTCGGCCTGACAGGCTGCAACAACGAAGAACCGACAACTCCCCCCGGAAATTCTCCGACACCTTACGTGACACAAGTATTTGACTTCCGTCCTGCCGTAGGACAATTCGTCAACCAGCTTCCTGAATACGAAGAAGGCGACACTCAGGAAGACATGAACCGGAAAGTGCTGGAAGCCATTCGCGGCGAAGGCGAAGGTATGATTTCGCTGGGTGGATTCGGCGGATATGTCGTAGTGGGCTTCGACCATACGATTGAAAACAAAGCCGGACTGTGCGATTTCCGCGTACTCGGCAACGCCTTTTATGCCAACGGGCAAACGGAATACGGCAGCAGCGAACCCGGGGTGATACAAGTGAGCTTCGATGCCAATAAGAACGGCAAGCCCGACGACGCATGGTATGAAATAGCCGGAAGCTCGCACAACGGAACAGAATCATGGATTCAGCAAGCCGCCGAAGCCGGCAACGACACACAAACCATCCGCAACTACGAAATCACCTACTACCGCCCCGAAACCAATCCTACGGAAGCTACAAAAGAATACATCCGTTGGGAGGACAATCAGGGCAACAGCGGATACAAGGAAATGAACAGCACGCACAAGCAGCCCTACTACCCGCAATGGATTGACGAGGCGAAACTGACCTTCAAAGGTACACGCCTGCCGCAAAACGCCATCGACCTCAGCGGACAGGGCAACAACTATGCGCTCTACCGCTTTGCCTACGGATATGCCGACAACGAGCAGAATGCCAACGACGCTTCAGCCATCGACATCGACTGGGCTGTTGATGCAGAAGGCAATCCGGCAAACCTCCAGGGCGTAGACTTCATCCGCATCTATTCCGGAGTCAACCAGGAAAACGGCTGGCTGGGCGAATGCTCGACGGAAATCACCGGCGTTGCCGACCTTCACCTGCTCAACGTTTCCATCGCAAGCGAAAACATCAAAAAATAATCACTATAATCACATAAAGACATATGAAAAAAAATCTGTTTCTGAGCGCATTTTCCATTGCCGCTCTACTGTTCTTGGGAAGTTGCAGCAATGAGCCTGCCTCCTCTTTCTCCATCACTACTGAAAACGACGAAAACACTCCAATCTTCATCACTCCCGACAAGGGATTCAGCATCACCTACACGGCTGAAAACATGAAGGCCGTCACGGCCGAGAACCTGCCGGAAGGATGGAGCGCCACAGTGAACGACGCCGAAAAGAGCATCACCGTCACGGCGACTGCCGATGCCGAATCAAACGCAACTATTACCGTTTCGGCAACTGGACTCGACTCAAAGACATACAAAAGCGAACTGAAATTCTACTGTCTGAACTCGTTCGACAACCCTAACGGAACTTTCGTTCTCAACGAAGGAAACATGACCACCGAAAACGGCTCGCTCACCTACATCACTCCGGAAGGATATGTCGTTGACGACGCCTATAAGACTGTCAACGGAACAGAACTCGGAAACGTGGCACAGGACATGTCTGTCTGCAACGGAAAAATCTATGTCATCGCGCAGAACGGCAACGAAAATCCGAACGGAACAAAATTTGAAAACGACGGCATGCTCGTTGTCATGGATGCAAAAACGCTGAAAAAAGTACAGGCGTTCTCAAAAGAGGAACTGGCAGTGCTCGACTGGCCGACACATATTGCCGCACTCGACAACCAGCACATTTTTATCCGCGACAATGAAGGCATCTACCGCTTCAACGCAGACACTAAAGAGCTGACTTTCGTCGAAGGCACTGAGGGTGCACCGAAAAGCCAGTTCATTGTAATGAACGGCAATGCCTATACCTACAAAACCGGCATGCTTGGCGGCATCCTTGCTCTTTCCACAGAAAGCGACAAAGCAACCAAAACATCATTCCCGTTCAGCATCAAGTACGACATCAACGAAACGCTCGGTATCCGTGCGGCTGAAGACGGAAAAATCTGGGTTCTTGGATTCGGTTTTGGCAAAACATCCATCAGCAAATTCAATCTGTCCAACCGGGAAATGGAACAGCGCGTCATCAGCGTAAAACCGGCTGTCGGAAGTTCAGGCGTGTCATTTGTTGCCAACGGCAATACCCTCTACTACGCCGACGGCACAGCCCTCTACCGCTACAACTTCACTGCGGAAGAAGAGAATGCCGAAGAATGGCTGGTTGACCTCTCAACGCTCGACAAAAACGCAAAATTGCTCTACAACGGCCTTGGCGTACACCCGCAGACCGGAAAAGTGTATGTCAACACACTGAAGTCAACGGCTCTTTACAACGAGAATGCCATCTGGGTGTTCGACTTCAACACCAGCAAAGACGCGCCGGAAGCAAAATATGAAAACTACACCAACTTCCCGGCAGGTTTCTATTTTCCTCAAAACTAACACTAAAAACAACCGAACATGACAATAAAACAATCCTTCCGATTCCTTTCGGTTGCAGCCATTGCCTGCACAGCCCTCACCGGCTGTAACAACGAAGAGCCCAAAGACAATCCGCCAACAACCCCTTTGGGCGGATATGCCGACCCGAAAGGGGTAATGATTCTCAATCAGGGAGCTTCCATAGAGAGCAGCACACTCACATACATCGCACCGAATGGCGAAGTGGAAGAAAAAGTGTATCAGAAAGTCAACGGCACTGCCTTCGGACACAATGCACAGGACCTCTACATGTATAACGGCAAACTCTATATCCTCAGCGACAACAACGAGGAAAACAACGCTCACGCCGGCGACGGAACACTGGTCATCGCCGATGCCGTTACACTGAAACGCGAGAAGGTATTCAAACTCAAGGACCTTGTATACAAACGTCCGGAAGGCTCTTTGGACGAAAACGAATATCTGCCTCTCATTCTGCCTACAAGCAATATTGTAGTCGTAGACGAACAGAACATTTTCTTCTCCGACCAGAAGGCGCTGTTCCGCTTCAACAGTTTGGACGGAACGCTCACCATTCTTGAAGGCGGCTATCATTTCGGCAACCAGGGCAACACCATCGAATCCGTTGCATCGACAAGAGGCATGACCGTAATCGGCGACTGCGTTTACACCGGAGGCGGAGGCTTTTGGGCAACAACACGCCTGCTGGAATTCAAAAAAGACACGAACGAATCCACACGCGTCATCGAAGACCTCAATGGAGATTTCATCAGCGGAATATGCCGTACGGGCGAACGCGAAATCCTTCTCGCTACCTGCGGACGGGAAGGCAGCAACAAGAGCTACTTCTACTTCGTCAACATTGACACTTGGAACATCGTGAAAGAAATGCCGGTTGCAGCCGACATCAATGCAGACTACTGCAACAATTCCGGCATCACACTCGCCGGCGACTATGTGTACTTTGCTGCCGGAACAACCAAAATCAGCCGTGCGTCCATCAAAACGGGCCAAGTGGAAAAGAACTACATTGACATTCAGAAAGATGCGCCAAACGCCAATTTCCTGACTTGTAATGTAGTTGCCGATCCTACTAACCAGTATCTCTACGTTGCGGCATCGGAAGAATACTACGAATCGACCATTTCCAACAGCAATCTTCTGGTTTACGACTGTAGCGGCGACACTCCAAAACTTGTCCAAAACATAGCCAACAAGACAAGCTATCCGGTCGGAATCTATCCGATGTCAAAATTCTATTGATAGAACGTCCCACCGCAAGGGGGACAGCCACAAAACATAAGAGATCCTGCTTTAGCCTTTTGAGTGCTAAAAGCAGGAGTTTTTTTATTGCATCATATAAGGCGACAAGCGAATCTGCCCCGTTTTCAATTTTAATAACAATATCTATCCCAAACAGATTCGTCCTACCAGCCGGTCTTTCAAAAATTTGGCTAACTTTGTGCCCAAACTATAAGGCAAGAATCCGAACAGGAGCCTGCCCGTTGTAAATACCAATCCACAAACCGCAACATGGCAAAGAAAATATCAGCATTGCAACTTATGGCAGGTATTGCTGCCCTGTCATTCGGCTTCGCATCGTGCAGCACCGAAGAGCCTTCGCCCGAACCAGAACCGGAAGGACCCTCACCTTATGTGGCAAAAGTGTTCGACTACCGCCCTGCCGCTGGACAGTATGTCAACGTAATCCCTGAATACGAAGAAGGCGACACGCAGGAGGACATGAACCGTAAGGCCCTGGAAGCCATCTGCGGCGACGCCGACGGCATGATTTCGCTCGGCGGATTCGGCGGCTACGTTGTAGTAGGCTTCGACCATACGGTTGAAAACAAAGCCGGCTTGTGTGATTTCCGCGTGCTCGGCAACGCTTTCTACGCCACAGGACAATCGGAATACGGCAACAGCGAACCGGGAGTTATCCAAGTAAGCTGCGACACCAACCGTAACGGACAGCCCGACGACGCCTGGTATGAAATAGCCGGAAGCTCGCACAACGGAACGGAATCGTGGATTCAAAAAGCCGCCGACGCCGGCAACGACACGCAAACCGTACGCGACTACGAAATCACCTACTACCGGCCCGCAAGCACCCCGACGAAACCGACAAAGGAATACATCCGCTGGGAAGACAATCAGGGAAACAGCGGCTACCGCGCAAAGAACGACACCCACAAGCAGCCCTACTATCCGCAATGGATTGACGAGGAAAAGCTGACATTCAAAGGCACCCGCCTACCGCAAAACGCCATTGACCTCAGCGGACAAGGCAACAACTTCGGACTTTTCCGCTTTGCCTACGGATATGCCGACAACGTGCAGAGCATGCTCGACTCCTCGGCCATCGATATCGACTGGGCAGTGGATGCCGACGGAAATCCGGCAAACCTGAAAGGTGTCGACTTTATCCGCATCTACACCGGCATCAATCAGGAAAACAGTTGGCTGGGCGAATGCTCGACAGAAATAGCCGGCATTGTCGACCTGCACATGTGCAACATCGTCATCGAAAGCGCAGGCATCAAAAAATAGCAGACAGCCACAGTCCGCATTCACATCAGCAATATGCTGTTTTACATACAGATAGAGCAGTCGTAGAATTTTTCCGATAAAAAAATCCGCAAAAACACTTGCACAATTCAAAAATACACTCTATCTTTGCATCGCTTTTGGGACGAAAACAAAGTCTTTAAAGTTAGGATTGTCTTATGGTGTAATGGTAGCACTGCAGTTTTTGGTTCTGCCTGTCTTGGTTCGAATCCAGGTAAGACAACACAAAGGAGCGCTTCGGTGCTCCTTTTTTTATTTCCCAATCCATCCTTTTCCACGTGGCGGTTGCGGAATTTTTCCACAGCGGATTCCACACTTATCCACACTTGCGGAAGGTTGCTAATTCCACAGTCTGAAATTCAAACGGCTGTATTTCACCCACTTGACAGATTTCCCCGAAATTTGGAACACCGTTTGCGTGATAATGTATGTTTAAAAACCTACTTACACATGAGAGTTAACGTACATTATTCACTTTTGGTTGGATTATTACTGTCTATCCTTCCAATTTCTACAATCTATGCCCAAGAGAGCAATGTCCTGACGGGATGCGTGCTCGATTCTAAGGGCGAGCCTCTGATTGGCGCCAGCGTCATTGTCAACGGTTCGAGTAGCGGCGTCATTACAGATGCAGACGGAAATTTCACTATTACAGCTTCTAAAGACGATGTTCTCACCGTTTCATATGTCGGTTTCCAGACTCGTGAACTGAATCTGGCAAGGAGAAGAAAAACCGGACCTATGAGAATTACCCTGATGGAAGACGTGCAGACGTTGAGCGAGGTGGTTGTCACCGCCATGGGTATTAAAAAGGACACGAAAAAACTGGGATACGCCGTGAGTACATTGAGTGCCGAGGACCTGACTCAGGCAGGTGCCACAAACTTTGCTTCGGCCATGTACGGCAAGGCACCGGGTGTCAGAATCAACCAGACTCAAGGGGGGTCGGCAGGCGCTGTTTCCATCAACATCCGCGGACTGACATCCATCACCGGCAACAACCAGCCTATCATCATTATGGACGGTGTGCCCATCCGTAACGGCGGTACGGGCAAAAGCACCGATTTTGCGGAGTTCGGCAACGACGGACGTATCCGCTCGAACGGTCTTGTGGACATCAATCCGGAAGACATTGAAAGCATCACCATCCTGAAAGGTGCTTCGGCCACTGCGCTCTACGGTTCGGAAGCCGCCAACGGTGCAGTAGTCATCACCAGCAAACGCGCCAAGACCGACAAGGTATCCGTTGATTTCACTGCCCAGGTAGCAGCCAATCTGACTGCCTACTTGCCAAAAGTGCAGAACGTTTACGGACCGGGTACCTACAACATCAACTACAGCGACTACGAAAAGCAGACCGGCGGATTCTATCTCCGTACCTACAACGGAAAGGAATACAAGAGCGTGCGCAGCACAACGCAGTCGTTCGGTCCGCGCTACGACGGCAGCGACGTGCTCTACTGGGACGGCACCATCCGCCCCTATCTCCCGCAGACCGACAATCCGTGGGAAGAACTGTTCCGCACGGGCTGGACACAGAACTACACGCTTGCCATTTCGAAGGGCTCGGACAACTCCAGCAACCGTTTTTCCTATACGTTTACCGATGAAATACCGAACGCCCTCACGGGTTCCTTCAACAAGCACAACTTCAAGCTCACCGGTTCCTACCGCATCGGCAAGCCGCTTACGATTGAATACTCTTTCAACTATATCATACAGGACATCAAGAACCGTCCGCAGACATCACTGGGACTTTACGGCAGTTTCAGCAACGCGTTCTCGACGTTCCTCGACATTCCTTATCTGAAACGCACCTACGTGACAAGTCTCGGCTACAAAAATACGTTCGTGGGTGGCGATGCCACACTGACTCCCGACGAAGCATGGGCCTACGACCCGAACTATCTGACCGGTGTCAGGGATATGTTCTGGAACATGTACCAGCAGAACAGCAAGGAAACGGAAAACCGTCTGATTGGCATGGTCCGTCCTACGTTCCAAATCACTCCGTGGCTGAACCTGCGCGCACAAGTCGCCACCGACATCACGGATTCGAAACAGACTTTGGAAAAGAACACGGAACGCCCGAACTCGCTTTATGACCCGAGCGGCAGTTATCAGGCCATCAACCGCCGCTACGACATTGTCTACGGCGACGTGATGCTCAACTTCTTCCGCACGTTCAACCGCTTCGACCTCAACGCCACTGTTGGTTGGACTGGACGCTACGAAAACATGCACAACCTCAGCGTCTCGACCAACGGAGGACTTTCGACGGAAAACTGGTTTGACCTCAACGCCAGCCGCTATCAGGCGTATGCCAGCCAGCAGCGCATGGAACTGCTCAAAACGGGATATATGGGAACCGTTTCGATGAGTTGGGACAATTACCTGTTCCTCGAACTGACCGGCCGTCAGGAACGCTCGTCGACACTGAAATCGCAAAGTTTCTTCTATCCTTCCGCCAACATGAGCTTCCTGTTTACGGATGCCTTCAAAATGCCTTACTGGTGGAATCTCGGAAAACTCCGCCTGTCGTACGGTATCGTGGGCAACGCTCCGGAAACGTATGCCGCCAACATCGTCTACGAACAGGGGTCGGACAACGGATTTTCCTGGAACACGGTCCCGACATCGCTCGGCAACGCCAACATCCGTCCGGAAAAGAAATATGAATACGAAATCGGTTTTGAAAGCCGCTTCCTCAACAACCGTCTGGGCTTCGACGTGGCCTACTACAACAACATCGTCAAGGACCAGATTCTCTCTACTCCGCAACCGTCAAGCTCTGGTGCGAAATATGTGCTGATGAACGTGGGCGAGGTTGCCAACCACGGTTGGGACATTTCGCTTACCGCCACTCCGGTGCTCACGCGTGACTTCCGCTGGGATATCACCGCCACCTACGGCATCTACCGCAACAAGGTGCTGAAACTTGCCGACGGCGTTCCCTATCTGGAAATAGCCAACATCGGCGGCAGCGGTGCCAAGATTCAGGCTGTGGCAGGACAACCGATGGGCGACATCTACACGCAAGTGCCGCAACGCAATGAAAACGGCGAATGTCTCGTTTCCGACAACGGCCTTTACCTCAACCAGTCGGAACTGCAAAAGGTTGGAAATATCAACCCCGACGGTGTGGGCGGATTGTTCAACTCGTTCTCCTACAAGAACTTTACGCTCGACTTCAGCATTGACTTCCGCATCGGTGGCGATGTCATCAACGAAATGAACCAGTATGCCATGGCTCAAGGTCTTACGCCGGAATCTCTGAAATACCGCGACACGGCTTCCGGAGGTCTCTCCTATTACTATCCGGGCGACAACAACAGTGGTGCAGTTCCGGTTCGGGTTGACCCGTCGACTACTGCCGGTCCGAACGGCGAGCGCGTGTACCACGACGGTATCATCCTCCCGGGTGTAGTGGCCTCAACCGGCAAACCGAACGACCGCATCATCCCCGCAGCCTATTACTACAACATGACCTACAACTGGGGAACAAGCTCCGAACAGCTGACTTACGCCAACTCTGTTTTCGACAACACCTATGTGAAGCTCCGCGAGCTGAACCTCAGCTACCGTCTGCCGTCGAAAGCCGTCGAAAAGTTGGGAATGTCGAACCTCACCTTCTCGGTATTCGGACGCAACCTCTTCTATTTCTATAAGGCATTGAAGAACTACGACGCGGAATCGTCGGTCGGCACGTCATGGTCCAGCCAGGCAATTGTCGGCAACTCTACCGCCGCCACCCGTTCGTTCGGCGTAGCCATCCGTGCAAGTTTCTAACCTCTAATCATTTTCAGAAAATATGAAACGCAAACTATCCATCATATCCTTAGGCATTCTGCTTTCGCTGGCAAGCTGTACGGATGCCGACTTCGACAGCAAATATGAAGACCCGTCGAAAGTGACGTCAGTCACTATCAGCAACCTCATGGTTGGCGTATTCCAGAAATCAAAGGACTACGACACCCACACCTACAACCGCTATTTCGGTTTCGACTCGCAGTTTGTGGGCAAATACGCCCAGACTTTCGGGTTCACCTACTCCAGCAGCATGTACACCCCCGGCTATATTCCCTACATCGACAGCCAATGGGACAACCTCTACTCCGCCCTCACGCAATACCGCATGATGGAAAACCTCTACAATGCGGAAAACGAAAGCCAGAAGGCACAGAACGAAGCGTTCATGCTGGCAGCAAAGGTGCAGATTTACGATTATTTCTCCGCCACCGTCGACATTTTCGGCGACATGCCTTTCAGCAAGGCGTGCACGCTTCCGATAACCAACGACGTGCAGCAGTCATACGCCCCTTACGACAAGGCGGAAGACATCTACCGCACGATTTTGGAAGACCTGAAGACAACAGCTCCGCGATTCCGTGAAGTGGCCACACCCCGCGACTTCACCACGCAGGACTTCATCAACAACGGTGACCTCGACAAGTGGGAACGCTATGCCAACAGCCTGCGCCTGCGTCTGGCCGTCAGAGTGTCGACACAGGGCGCACTGGCCGAACTGGGCCGCGAGCACGTGAAGGACATTCTCGAAAATCCAGGCAAATACCCGCTTATCGAGGAGCAGACAAACAATGTGTTCATCGTCAACCAAAAATCAGGACAGCTTAATTTCACTGCCGGTCAGGGACTGGGCGACTGGGTGACCAACCGTCAGGCATCAGGTGCCGTCATCGACCGCATGCTGAGCAACGGCAACTACGACATGAACAATACCACCAACCCGAACACGGGAACTTATGTTGCCGGAACCGACGACCCGCGTATCCTGCTCTACTACAACCCGGTGAGCATCACCAACAAAAACACCGGAAAGACCGACGAGAAACGCTATCTGGGTACCGACCTTACCGTAGCCGACGAAACGACGGAATACTACAACTCACAGGCAACCGACGAATTCGGCAACACCGGATTCTCGCAAATCACACAGAAGGGATTCTTTTGGGAAAACGACAAGTTCGACATGCTGATTATGTCGTCGCCTGAAATCCATTTCCTCAAAGCGGAAGCCTACCTTATGGGATATGGCGTAACGAAGGACGAAGCCAAGGCAAAAGAAGAATTTGTGAAAGCCGTCAGCCAGTCCATCAACCTGTTCTACTACTACGATTCTATCAGTACCGGCGAAAATTCCCGTCAATATGAAGCCCCTACGGCTGAAGCCGTTACCGCCTTTGCCGAAAGCCGCTGGGCGAGTGAAAAATATACGGACAAGCTCGATGCCGTCATCACGCAGAAATGGCTGAACTTTGCCCTGCTTGCCAGCCGTGAAGCATGGGCCGACCTCCGCCGCACGGGCTATCCTTCGGGCCTCGTCTTTCCGGAAGTGGCAGGCACCATCCCCAATGTGCCCAACCGCTGGAAATATCCGACAACAGAAATGAACTATAACCCCTATTATAAGGACGTCCGCGACAAGGACACATACTACACAAAACTATTTTGGGCAAAATAACTGCAAATAAATCCTTGTTTACTCCGAACTCCGCCGGCCGGGAAGCATCCCGACGGCGGAGTTTTTTCGTTCGACCGATTCGAAGTTGCAAAAAATGCACTACATTTGTCGTCAGTGAACACTGACGCCTTCACAGGCGTTTATAACGTAGAAAATAACAACCGCCGGAAAGACCGGCCAGTAAAAAACAGAAAATTATGATTCGTTTAAACGTATTTATTCAAGTAGAAGAGGCAAACCGTGCCGCAGTGTTGGAAGAAGCAAAAGCATTGACTGAAGCGTCATTGAAGGAAGAAGGTTGCGTGGCTTACGACATTTTTGAAAGTGCAACCCGTCCTGACGTAATGATGATTTGCGAAACATGGAAAGACGAAGAAGTGCTTGCCGCACATTCCAAATCACGCCACTTCATTCTCCATGTTGGAAAAATCGAGAAATTGGCAAAAATGAAATTGGAAAAACTCAATTTCTAATCCATATATCAGGATGAAACGTATTCTTTTCATTTGCAGCCTGTTGACAATTGTGGCAACAGGCTGCAAAAGTTCTCGCCCGGCAGCCATAGGATTCAGCCCTGACGAGCACGGTTGCAACGCAGCGGCCGGCTACCAGTGGTCGGAAGCCAAGCAGGACTGCGTACGTGTCTGGGAAGCCGGCACACGCCTTTTTGCCCCCGACGGCAGCAACAGCATGACACCGCCAACGCTCATCCTATCCAACGACCGGAAGAAAGCGGAAATCATCTATCCCAACGGCTTCCGTCTTCTGCTCACAGCCGAAAGCGACAACCTTTGGACCACCGGCGACTACCGCCTTACGCTTGCCGACTCCGAGTGGACACTCTTCCAAAACGGAAAAACACTCCTCTGTTCTTCAAAGCCAACGGAATAGACCGGAGTTTAGACAATACAAAAAGTGTAATTACAATTTGTGTTATTACACTTTTTGTATTATTTTTGTTCAAAACAGAAAAATTGGCTATGGAAACTCCTTTTGTATTCGGAAAAATTGCAACCGACAAGAATTTCACCGACCGTGAACAAGAAACAAGCTGTCTGGTAACCAACTTCAAATCCCTCATCAATACGATTATCATATCGCCAAGAAGATGGGGCAAAAGTTCGCTTGTCAACAAAGCTGCACAATTGGCAACAGCCGACGACAGCCAATTAAGAATTTGCCATATCGACCTTTTCAATGTCCGTAGCGAAGAGCATTTCTATTCCCTACTGGCACAAAAAATCATTGTCGCCACTTCATCAAAATGGGAAGAAGCCATCGAAAATGCAAAAACATTTTTCTCCCAACTCATTCCCAAAATTACTATTGGGACAGATCCTACAAACGAAATTTCAATTGATTTCGATTGGGAAGAAGTAAAACGCAATCCTGACGAAGTTCTCAACCTCGCTGAAAAGATTGCCAAGGAGAAAAAATTAAAAATAGTAGTATGCATTGACGAATTTCAGAACATTGCAGAATTTACCGACCCTGATTATTTTCAAAAAAAACTTCGTTCGCATTGGCAACTGCATCAGCACGTTGCCTATTGCCTGTACGGAAGCAAACGGCACATGATGCTGGAAGTTTTCACCAATTCTTCGAAGCCTTTCTACAAATTCGGCAACCTGATGTTTCTGAATAAAATTGAAACGACTTATTTGGTAGACTTTTTCAAAACCCGTTTCCACGAAACAGGCAAGCAAATAAACGACGAAGCGGCTTTGTTGATTGCAAAACTGAGCGACAATCACCCTTACTATGCCCAACAACTCGCCCAGCTCTCCTGGTTGCGTACTTCTGACTGCTGCACAGAAACAATCGTCAAAGAAGCGCACTCCTCATTGGTTGAACAGCTAAGCCTACTATTTGCTACCATTACAGAAACGCTCACGACACAACAACTCAATTTCCTCCATGCACTGATTTCCGGGGAAAAAGCCATCACATCGACGGAAACCATGCATAGATATAGAATCTCGTCACCGACATCCGTCGCACGTTCAAAAGCGGCCCTTATCAAAAACGACATTTTGGACAACGTTGCCGGTACACTGTCATTCCAAGATCCTATCTACGCCTATTGGCTGAAAACAGAGTATTTCAGTAATAAGTAAAAAGCAACAATCCCCGTTTCAGCTTCATGCAAAAACGGGGATTGCTCAATCTATTCTGTCCGTAAGACTATTTTCCTCCCTGGGGAGCGCCGCCTTGCTGCTGGTCGCCGCCGGCTTTCACATCGTCGTTAGTGATGCTGCGCGCAGTCTGTTTCACCTGTGCCTTCAAATCGCCGAAACGCCAACTGATGCTGATTCCGTAGCGCATCGTAGAATAGTCGACCGTGGTAATATTCCGGAACGTATCCGTAATCGTTTCATTCTTATAACTCATCTTGTCGCTGAAAAAGTTGGAAGCATGCAGCGACACGTTCAAGCGCTTTTCTTTCAGGAAACCTTTCGACAGACTCGCACCATAGTAATAGTAACTTCCGGATTTTCCCTGCAACATCACGCGCGGACTGCCGCCACCACCAAACACGCTCAGATTCAAATCCCATGGCAGCGTCTGCTGGAAATTGACAAAACCGTTGGCATCAAAACCGCTGTTCTCGGCATTCAGTTCCACACTGCGGAAATCGGCATACGAAGAGGAAGCATTCACCGACAAACGGGTTTTCACGCTCGGATTCCAGTTCGCCCACAACGAAAGCCGTGCCTTCTTCGTCTTGCCCACATTACGGAAAGTTGATTCCATAATGTCACCGTTCATAAACGAATAGCCCTCAATGCCATTGTTGACAAACATATAGCTCAACGTGGCGTTGATATTGAATTTCGCTGAGAAGCTGCCGTAAGTCAGGCTGACATTGTGCGACTTTTCGGAATCCAAATCAGGATTACCATAGCTCACCACATTCGGGTTGCTCGTGTCGCGGAACGGGTTCAGATACCAGATGCCCGGGCGGTTGATACGCATATTGTAGTTCAGCTTCAGGTTGGAAGCCGGAGTAATCATATAAGCAAGATTGGCCGACGGCACTACATCGTCGAAACCGGCATCGAAATTCCGTTCGGGAGTAAGCGCATAGGCCACGTCGGTAAACGTGTGTTCGTAACGGACTCCGGCCTTGAAGCCCAATTTTTTCCATTTCAACTGATAGTCGGCATAGACAGCGGCAATGCTCTGTCGCTGGTCGTAGTCGGACGACATGGCCTGATTTTCCGTCCTTGTCCCGTCGCCCAGAATGTCGTAATATTTCGAGTCGCTGGCATTCTGTCGGAAAATATATTTCAAGCCGGCATCCACATAGTGCATGTCGGTGATTGGGTTCACATAGTCCACCTGTCCGGTATGCTCCATCGTGTGCGCCCGCTTGTCGAAATACTGGTCGGTCAACGTAAACGGCACATCCATCAAATCGGAATAGTCGCTCAATGTTTCCGAGTTGTTCGGCGAATTGTTAAACTTATAGGAAACGGTGAGGTATTCACCCTTACGCTTGAACGAGTGCTGATAGTCGACATCCACTCCGACATTTCCGAATTCCATACGAGTGTCGGTCAGCATATTGTAGCTGTAAATCGGATTTCGCTGCACATCCTCCATTTTCGTCAACGTCGATCCGTCGGTGTTATATTTCCCGTCGAACAGATTTAGTGAAAATGTCAGCAAGTTCAACGTATCCATTTCGTAGCTTCCCTGAATGTTGGCAAACTGGAAATTACCCTTAGTGTCGTTAGTACCCAACGTAGAAAGGTAGCGGGAATCGTCACTCGTAAAGTTCTCGCGCAAACTGGTAGAATAGGAATCCGTAGGCATCTGATGGTTATAGGAATAGTTGACGGACATCATGAATTTTCCGTACTGCACCGTTCCGTAGCCATAGGCATTCACATCCCTGTTAGTCACCCCCGTACCCAACGAAACATTGTAGCCCTGCATTTTCATGTCGGTCGTGACGATGTTCAGAATACCACCCACTCCCTCGGCATCGTATTTTGCACCAGGGTCGGTAATGACTTCTATCGACTTTATGGAACTTGCCGGCAGGCTGCGAAGTACTTCCTTCGGGTTGTTGCTCATCAGCGTGTTCGGCTTGCCGTTGACATATACCTTAAAGCTGCTGGAACCGTTAAGCTGAATATTATCCTCACCATCGACCGTCACCATCGGCACTTTCCGAAGCATTTCCAATGCCGTATTGGTCTGCGCGTCGGGGTCGTCCTTCACGCTATAGCTGATTTTGTCAATCTCCGCCTTTACCAACGGTTTCAGTGCAACGACATCCACCCCTTTCAGCACGACTGACGATTCAGCCGTGTAGAGCGTGTCGAGGTCGGCTGTCCTTACAGCAGCCGAAACAGAAAAACGACGGTCCACCGTCTGTTTTCCCAGCGAGCTGATGGTAAGCCGGTATTCGCCCGGTTTCGGAAGGGCTTCCTTAAATTTTCCATCATTGTCGGTCACACCCACTTTCAGAGGCTTTTCACTGTTTCCGGCCGGAAATATGCGGACCGTGGCATAGGGTTCACTCTCATTCAGCAAAGAATCCACAAGCACGCCTTTTACAAAGTAATCATTCTGCGCAACTGCATGTTGTGATGCGCCCAACAGACAGGAACACAACACAATTTTGGCTATTCCATTCATCGAGGTTTGTATTTTTCCGTCAAAAGTAATAGATTACCCCCAAAGCACAACGCATCAAGTATAAAAAAATCAAAAAATTCACACTGCCCTTGACCATGTTTTCCGCTCACACTAAATTTGCATCACTCTACATAGAAAAAAGCTATTATGATACACTTTGAATGTGACTACACCGAAGGAGCCCATCCTGCCATCATACAGCGGCTCTGCGAAACGAATATGGAACAGACTGCCGGATACGGCAACGACCCCTACTGCGAACATGCAGCCGAACTCATCCGAAAACTTTGCAATGCCCCTGCCGCCGGAGTGCATTTCCTCGTCGGAGGAACACAGGCCAACAAAACCGTCATCGCCGCTACGCTACGCCCCTATCAGGGTGTGATTGCCGCCGACAGCGGACATATTGCCGTACACGAAACGGGAGCAATCGAATCGACCGGACACAAAGTGCTGACATTGCCGGGCACCGACGGAAAAATCACGGCTGAACAGGTGCGTGACCTTTGCCGCGCCCATGCCACTGACCCAGACCAGGAACACTGCGTACAGCCGGGAATGGTCTACATATCTTTTCCAACGGAAGTGGGAACACTCTATACGAAAGACGAGCTGGAAGAGCTGAGCGAAGCCTGCCGCGAATATGACCTGCCGTTGTTTGTCGACGGCGCACGGATGGGCTACGGACTGACAGCCGAAGGCAACGACGTGACTTTGGCCGACATTGCCCGCCTAAGCGACGTGTTCTACATCGGCGGAACAAAAGTCGGCGCACTTTTCGGCGAAGCCATCGTCATCACCGACAGCGACATTGACAACTGTTTCCGCTATATGATTAAACAGACCTCCGGACTGCTTGCCAAAGGCCGTCTGCTGGGAGTGCAGTTCACCACGCTGCTTGAAAACGGACTCTATACGGAAATCGCCCGCCATGCCAATGAACAGGCAATGCGCATACGGAAGGCATTGGAAGCCAAAGGCGTAAAAATGCTCAACGCGTCGACCACCAACCAGCAGTTTGCGCTGATGCCCGACGAAATGCTCCGCCGCCTGTCGGACAACTTTATTTTCTCAGTATCGAATGCCGAGGTAGGCAAAGGGCTGACACTCATCCGCATCTGCACCAGCTGGGCAACCACCGACGAGGCCGTAGAACAATTGATTACTGAAGTACAGAATTGTTAAATCACACGGTTCTGCCACTTGCCGCTCTTCATGTAGCGGTAGCAAAGCACGAACATTGCCGCACCGTAGACCCATTCCGAAGTCCATGCCCAGGCAACGTCGATGCGAAGAATAAGAATCGTGATGGTAATGTATATCATATATACCACCAGCGCTATCAGTTCGAGGCCGAATGCCGTTTTTGTGTTGCCCGAACCGGAAACGCTGTTGAAATAGACATTGGCAGGAATGATGACCGCATACGAGGCACACATTACCCACAATGACGGAACAGCCGCTTCAATCAGTTCAGGAATATCGGTGTAGATGGAGATAAACAGCTGAGGGAACAGCGAGAAAACGGCAATCAACGGAACAATAATGGCAAAGGAGAGCTTGACGTGACGTTTTATGACTTCACCGACAAGCTCTTTTTTTCCGGCTCCGATGATATTGCTCACCAACGAACTGCAAGTGGAAGCAAATGCCACAACAATCATAAACAGGAATCCCGACAGACTGCGTATCACGTTGGTAATGGCAAGGGCACGTTCGCCGAGATGCTCAATATATACGAAGAAGATGAACCATGTGGAAAGCGAAATAAAGTTCTGCACCATAATCCACAAGGCCACATTCAGAATTTTCTTCAGTTCCGGGAAATTCACCCGCGGCACGATATTCAATCCGTATTTGCGATAGTCGATGCGGCTGCGAGTATAGATAATAAAGAACAGCAGTGACACCAGTTCGGCCAACGATGACCCCATCGCAGCACCGGCAATGCCGAAGGCAGGGAAGCCCAACTTACCGAACACGAGAATATAGTTGAACACCACGTTCGACAGCACCATCACTACGGAGTTGAGTGTCAGTGTTTTTGTCTGTGTCGTACCGACATAGAAGGCACGGAACATGGCACAGGCAAACGAGAAGAAGAAGCCATAGACACGCCAGTCGATATAGTCGACCGCCTTCTCGCGCACCTTGTCGGAAGCAATCATCCACGACAGTATTTCGTCGGAAAAGAGTTGCGACAACGTGAAAAACAGCGTAGCCAGTCCCAACAGGAAAAAGAGCCCCTGATAGAACACGCCACCAATCTGGCTGTAGTTGCCCTCTCCGTTTCGCCGTGCCATCAGAATCTGCGCGCCGACACTGAAGCCGAGTCCCGCCATGAATATCACCAGAAAATATACGCCGGCAATGGCCGAAGCTCCCAGCTCGATTTCGCCTACACGTCCCATGAAAGCAGTGTCGGTCAAACCAATGAGCTGTTCCATCACCAGACTAATCAATATCGGATAAGCTATCAACCAGATTTTTTTATACGAAAACTGTTCCATACCGCAACTTCATTTAAACAAGGTTTCAATTCGACTGCAAATTTAGGAAATATAAATCAGTGAAAAAAATTCTCATTTTTTTCTTACCTTGGTGCAACTTTTCGGCTGTGTCGTCACGTCTAATGCACAGAAAACCGAAAAAACCAACAAACAAAAACGATATGAAACGATTTCTTATTTTTGCAGTAATGGCGTTTGCCCTTTTGATGGCAATGCCGGGAGTAGCAGCCGAAAAAGCAGACAGTGCAGCCATCGCCGCTGCCGATTCCATCCGTCAGGCAGAACTGACATCCACCATTCAGGACATTGTCCATCAGGAAATGGGAAACATTCCAAGAAGATACTCAAACCCTATTGGGGATTTATTTGAATCGTTAATTCCGCTTTCGGCTATTATCATGCCGTTCCTGTTTGCGTGTGCAGTAGTTGCCATAGCATTCTGGCACACCACCAAACGCCGTCGCATGAAATACGACATGGTGGAAAAAGCCATCGAAAACCACTATCAATTGCCGGAATACGTGTTCCACGAACAGCCGAAACCCGTTTCCAAAACAGCCACGCTCCGCTCAGCCTGCACCATTATGGCTGTGGGAGTAGGCGTGACTCTGTTCTTCATCATCAACGGTAACATGGAAGTGGCAGCACTTTGCTCCATGATTTTCCTGATTGGTCTGGGCAAACTGGTGGTCTATCTTGTGGAACGCAAGAACAACAATAAAAAAGAAGAAGAAAATCCATCCGAAACGCAACCCGTAGCAGAAAACAACGACAATGCTTTCAAAGATTGAGGAACTTAAACTGGTCACCCGATGCACGCTGTTTGACGACCGCGACGCATTCGGGCGGCTTGTTGAAGAGTATCAATCGGAAATGCGACGATTTTTCCTGAACATGAGCGGAGGCAATGCCGCCTTGAGCGACGACCTCGCACAGGAAACTTTTCTGAAAGCCTACCTGTCGATTCGGGGCTTCAAGGGGCTGTCGAAATTCAAGACCTGGCTCTACCGGATAGCCTACAACGAATACTACGACTGGGCACGAAAACGGAAAGAGGAACTGGGCGACAGCGAGGATGCCACCACTTTCCGCGACGAACCGCCCGACAACAGGGAACGCGCCGACGATGCCCGCATGGACGTGGCGGTGGCACTGAAAGCCCTGAACGAAACGGAACGGAGCATTATCATACTCTTCTACATGGAAGACAAGCCGATAAAGGACATTGTGGCGATTACATCGCTGCCGGAAGGCACGGTGAAATCCCACTTGTCAAGAGCAAAAAACAAACTTGCCGACTTCCTCGGCAGGAACTGAAAAAACAGAACGGACAATGAACAAAAATATCGATGACAACGAACTTCGCCAACTGCTGAAAACCAGACGGCAGGAAGCGCCGGAACATCCTTTTTTCAAAAGAAAGGTGATGAACCGTCTGCCCGAAAGCAAAGGAAAAAACTACAGCGGACTGATGTGGGCGGTCTACATCGCCGTGCTGCTCGTATGTGCCGGCTTCTGGACATATTTTGGCCTCACTGCCGACCTGTCGCAACTGCTCACATTCGACAACGGCAAATTCAATGCCGACCACTCCATGCTTTTAGGATTCGCCATGCTGGTAGGAATAACCGGTTTCACCGTCTGGCAAATATACCAACTGGTTTCAGATTCAGACCGTTAACAGAGCTTTCTCAAACATACGTCGCACCCCGGAGTCTCCACCATTGGGACTTCGGGGTTCTTTTTTCCGAGGCTGTCAATCACCATAAGTTAGTAGCCCTACTCCTATTTTTACCGATTTCATGCGATTGAAAAGATTTTCGCCGGGCAATAATTTTGCCCCCAAGAAAATAAGTGAAACGTGAATGTATAGAACAATCGTATTGATAGTAATGGTATGGACGGCATGCGGACTTGCCCTGTCGGCAAAAACGCGCTATGCCTTGTCGGGAATTGTCACTGACAAGGACACGCGGGAAACACTGCCGTTTGCAACGGTTTTGCTGAACGGAAAAGCGGAGCGGTACACGATGACGGATGCCGACGGGCTGTTTCATTTCGCAGGACTGGAAAACGGCGACTATATCCTCACCGTAAGCTACGCCGGCTATTCAAAAAACACTGTCGGGCTCACCCTGACAGCCAACCGCCTTATAGAAGTAGAACTGGAACAGAACATGGAATTGCAGGAAGTGACCGTGACAGCAAAAGAAGCCAAAGGTACGGTCACCACCTCACGCATCGACCGCACGGCCATGGAATTTCTCCAGCCGACAAGCCTTTCCGACCTGATGGAACTCCTCCCTGGCGGCATTTCAAAAGACCCGAACCTGAATTCGGCAAACACCATCGGACTGCGTGAAACGGGAACGCTCGACTCCAAAGGCAATGCCACGACGAACAACGACTACAGTATTTCGTCGCTCGGCACGCTGTTTCTGGTGGACGGAGCCCCCATCAACACGGATGCCAATCTTCAATATTCTCCGCTGTCGGCCGTACAGAGCACCACCGGCGGCAGCACGACAGAAGACCGCCGCAACGTGACGAACCGGGGCGTGGACATGCGCAGCATTTCGACCGACGACATTGAGAGCGTGGAAGTGGTGCGGGGAATTCCTTCCGCGGAATACGGCAATCTGACCAGCGGCATGGTAAAAATCAACAAAATCCGCCGCGAAACGCCTTTCACGGCACGCTTCAAGGCCGACGGCTACAGCAAACTGGTGTCCGTTGGCAAAGGACTGAAACTGGGGAGAAACGGCTCCATCCTCAACATCGATGGCGGAATACTGGACGCAAAGCCCGACCCTACCGACAACCTCGAAAACTACCGGCGCGCAAACGCATCGCTCCGGCTGACACATACCGTCAGAAAAGGAAAGGCGGAAATCCGCATCACCTCATCTGCCGACTACACGGGTTCGTTCGACAACAGCAAACAGGACCCTAACCTCAACTACGGAAGGATTGACGAATACAAGTCGACCTACAACCGCATTTCACTGACCAACAATTTCACGGTACGCCCGCACCGTGAATCTTTTTTTAAGGAATTCACATTCAATTCGTCCGTTTCGCAGCAAATCGACCGGCTGGAACAGCGCCGACTGGTTGCCCCGCAACGCTACGGCATCGTGCCTACCTCCACGGAAGAAGGCGTACACGATGCACACATCGTTTTTTCCGAATACATAGCCGACTATCTCACCGACGGAAAGCCTTTCAACGCTTTTGCCAAAGCAAAAGCCCTGTTCGGTATCCAGACGGGAAGCGTCGACAACCGTTTTCTCGCCGGCGCGGAATGGAACTACTCCAAGAATTTCGGTAAAGGTCAGGTGTACGACCTCTACAAACCGCTGTCCGTGTCCGGTTGGGGAGCACGCCCACGTGCCTACAGTTCGATTCCCGGCATACAGAATTTTTCGGCATTTCTGGAATACAACGCCACCGCCACTGCCGGCAACCACCGTCTGGAACTTCAAGCCGGCCTCCGTACAGCCTCGCTGCTCGGACTTGACCGCCGCTATGAAATGCAGAGGAAAATCTATCTTGACCCGCGCGCCAGTCTGAAATGGAGTCTCCCGTCGATTTCCGTCGGAGGCGAACCGCTGCGGCTTGCTGTTGTGGGCGGCATGGGAAAAACGACGAAAATGCCCACTCTCAACTACCTCTACCCCGACCTGCACTACAACGACATAACGGAACTCAGCTACTACGACATCAACCGCCCCGCGGAATACAGCCGCTTCGTGGTCCGTTCCTATATTCAGGACCCGACCAACTACAATCTACGACCGGCAACCAACCTGAAAAAGGAAATTCGCCTCGACGTGGCCTTTGCCGGCAACGAACTGTCAGTCGGCTATTTCCGCGAAAACATGAATTCGGGTTTCCGCTATATGGCAGTATTCGCGCCTTATTCCTACAACGATTACGACGAAACAGCCATCGATGCCGGCGCACTCACAGGGAAACCGTCGCTGGACAACCTCCCTTTCACGACCCGCACTAAGCTCGACGGATACACGAAAGCGGACAACGGAAGCCGCCTGGACAAGGAAGGTGTGGAATTCCAGTTCACATCCGTGCGTATCCGTCCGCTGCGTACCCGTATCAACCTGAACGGAGCCTGGTTCCGTTCCACCTACACCAACAGCCTGCCGATGTTTTCTACCGTATCGGCTGTCGTCGACAATGTTGTCATACAGGACCGCTATGTGGGCCTCTACGACTGGAACGACGGACGCATCAACAACACGCTGACTTCCAACCTCATGCTTGACACACAGATTCCCGAATGGGGGCTGATATTCGCCACATCGGTACAATGCGTATGGTTTGTCAAAACCCGCCTGATGGAAAAGAACGGCATACCGACTGCCTATATGGATGTAGCCGACGGACAGGTGCATCCTTACACCGAAGTATCGGCGGCCGACATCTACCTGCGCCATCTTATCAAGGACTATAACGCCGACTCGTTCCGCGAACAGACGGTGCCGTTTTCAATGAACGTCAACCTGAAGGCCACGAAAGCCATCGGGAAATGGATGCGGCTGTCGTTTTTCGCCAACAAAATAATTGACTACACTCCCGACTACTATTCCAACGGCCAGCTGATCCGCCGGAACGTCAGTCCCTATTTCGGAGTGGAAGCATCATTTACCCTTTAACAACCCGCCAAGCTATGAACAGAATGAAAAAAAGCATTTTCCGCACAATGTCCGCCCTGCTTCTCCTGTCAGTGGCGACAGCCTGCGAAACAAAGAAAGAACTGCCGTACTTCCCTACGGCCATCGAAATAGTCCGTCCTGCCGACATCGCCAATCTGACGATTGAAAGCGAACGGCTCACATTCCGCAACGTGGCTAACGGAACCGTGACGGAATTTACCTCCACAGCCGGCATCGAACTGCCTACCGGACTTTATGAATGCAGCTACGAAGCCGACGTGACTTATGTCAACAACCCTTCCGAAGGTTCTGCCGGAGAGGGCAACGCTGACGAAGGAGCCACAGTGAAAGGCCGTCTGGTAGGCGGCATCGAGTCGATGGAAGTGACCGGCGGCAACCTTGCGTTCTCCATCACCACTTCACTGGTGCTCGACAATGAAGACTTCATCATCGAAGAAATTTTCTTCACCGGCACGCTGCGCAGCTCCGGTTCGCAGTACTACGGCGACAGTTATGTAAAAATCTACAACAATACCGACAAGGTGCTGTATGCCGACGAACTGGCTTTCTGTGAATCAAAATTCACCTCCACGCAGTATCTCGCTTACACTCCCGACTTGCGGAAAAGCGCCATGACCGTCCATGCCATCTACGTAGTTCCCGGCAGCGGAAAGGAGCACCCGGTACAGCCGGGCGAATCGCTCGTCATCTGCGACACGGGCATTGACCACCGCAACGCCAACCCCAACTCGTTCGACCTGAGCAATGCCGGTTTCGAATGGTATGACGTTTCGACCAATCCGAGCCAGACGGATATCGACAGCCCGACAGTTCCGAATATGGACAAATGGTACAGCTACACGCAGTCGTACTTCGTGCTCCACAACCGCGGCTTCAAGTCGTATGCCCTGGCACGCATTCCCATCGCGAAGGAACAGTATCTGAAGGACTACTATTACAGTTATGACTATACGCTCGTACTGCCTTCGGGCACATTCCCGATGACACAGTCGGCCTACAAGCTGCCGAACGAATGGATTGTCGACGGCGTAAACTGTAGTGTGGAAGCTGCCCGCGAGTGGAACATCCTGCCCCCGACCGTCGATGCCGGCTGGACCTACTGCGGAAAAACGGACGGCGACAAAACACGCTATTTCAAAAGCGTCCGCCGAAAAATGCTTTACCTGACAGCCGACGGACGTCGGAAACTCAAGGACACGAACAACTCCACCAACGATTTCAACCCGGAATGTGTGCCTTCTATCATCGAACTGCAGCAGTCAGCCATTGATGCGGCAGGCACAAAAGCCACTACCGTCACCTACGATGGCGTACAACCCGTTAAACAATAAACGATTATGAGAACAACGACCGTACTTTTCCTTCTGTGCACGTTGACCGCAGCTACGGCGCAAAACGATTCGCTCCGGCAAAACGGCATATTCGACCGCATGCTCCGGAACAGCGAATGGAAACACAATGCGCCAGAAACGGTGTATGCCAATCCGGCCATGATGTCCGGACGCTATGCCTGTACGCTCAACGAATTGCAGGCAGGATGGTACAGCCGCCGGGAACAACAGGCCATCGTGGCACAGGAAGGCAACGGTGAGTCTGTCGGGTTTGCATCCGCCAATGCCTATATCCGCAAAGGGAAAAACGACATTTGGGGCAAGGCAGCATATACAAACGGAGTCCGCCGGAATGTGGGCTACAACGAAACATCCGACTATCGGCTGCTCTATCCGTATGTGACTGCCGACCTAATCGGAGGAAACACCAAAGAGGAAAGCTACAGTTTCGGAGGCGGATTTGCCCACCGCACCGGTGAATTCACGTTGGCGGCATCGGCCGGCTACCGCGCCCTGCTCGCCTACCGCAACGTCGACCCGCGCCCGAAAAATCTGGCAGGCGACCTGACGCTGTCCGTCGGCACCACCTGGACTCGCGGCAGAATCCTGCTGGGACTGGCGGGCGAAACGGGCAAGTATAAGCAGACGAACGAAGTGAAATTCTACGACCAGACCGGCACGCCGCCAATATATCATGCCACCGGACTCGGAACGGACTATTACCGCTTCCGCGGAACTAACACCTCCAGCTATTACAACGGCTACCGGGCAGGAGGCACGGCCAATTTCCGCTACACCGCGCAAAAAGGCGACGTAGTCAACCTTGCTGCCCGCTACCGCCTTTTTGCCTTCGAGAAAATCATCTCATCGCTCAACGAACTGCCAATGGCTTCCGCCAAGGAACACTCCGTCAGCATTGCCGCCGAATACGCCCGCAATTTCCGGACGGGGCAATGGGGCGCGGTGCGGTTGGAAAGCGATTTCCGGAAACGCAACGGAACGGAAAACATTTTCGGAAACGCGCAGAACAACATCTATCCGCAAATCGGTTCGCTGCCGATGTACACGAACACAGAATTGGACATTTGCCAATCCTTTCTTTACGAAGACACACGAAATCCGCTGCGCTGGCAACTGCTTCTGTCTCCCTTGGGCTTCAGCCACCGGAAGGAAAGCTATACGGAACCGCGGCAAAGCATGACCAACAGCCGCTACCGCTGTTCTGCCGAAGCGGGCGTTTCGTGGAAAAAAGGGAAATGGCTGTGGCGCGGAAAAGGAGAAATCCAATTTTTCCAACCGGTCAAATCCGAACTGAACATGGCCGCGAGCGAAACGATATTGCTAGCAGAGCCGGTCAGGAACCTGTATGCGGCACTGCAACACCGCTCGACCATCACCGGTCTGCAAGCCGGCGCGGACTATCGGCTGACCGAAAAGACAGCCCTTTCGGTCAACGGCTACTGGCAGCACGGCTTCTACGCCTCCGGCCGACATTCCGACAGGCTCAGCCTCTCCGTAGGATTCTCATTCTGAAAAAACTTAACTAACCAAATAATTTTACGAACATGAAAAAATTTTTACTTTGGCAAGTATTGGCAGTGCTGTTCACTGTCTTTGGAGCTAACGCTCAAGAGCCCTCATTCAACTGGGCAAAACTTATTGACGGAAAAGGAAGCGACGGCGCATACACATTGGCGAAAGCCGCTGACGGCGATGTGTTCATCGCAACAAACTTCGCATCCGAAGGAGAAGACCTTACCGTGTCGTACGGCGATGAAGTGGTAGCCACCGGAGCACCTAATACAGCAACAAGCGGCAACCGCAACATGCTGCTGCAAAAAATCAAGGCCGACGGCAATTATGAATGGAACGCCTATACCAACATGGGTGATGTGGCCAGTGCACAACTGACGGCTACAGCCGACGGCGGCGTACTGGTTGCCATCAAGGCACGCTACACCAACCGCAACGAAGACGGCACAAACCGTCTGTTGAGCTACGTAGCTCCCGACGGAACTCAGACTGACATAAAAATGGACAATCCGGTGCTTCCGGGATGGATTTATCAGGGAATCCTGCTGAAAGTGTCCGACAGCGGCGAACTGCTCTGGTCAAAAATTCTCCGCTTCGACTATCCTACAGTCGACAAAAAGATGGTGACCGACGGTTTTGATCTGAATGCAGCTGCGGTAGACGCTGAAGGAAACATCTATCTGGGAGGAAACTTCTCGGTTACAGCTACTTTCGATAAAGCGAACGGCGAAACCGCTGCTGTGGAACCGCAATATACCGGCGATATGGGTAACGGACTGACAGGTGACGGCGGACTCCTTCTCGCCAAATTCGATTCGGAAGGCAATTATTTGAAGCATTTCTCCACGACAGGCAAAGCGGTGAAAGAAAACGTCTTTGGTCTGGAATTTGACGGAGGACAACTCTACGCGCTCGTCCAGCTGAAAGGCACAGGCAGCGATGCTGTTGAATTTGGAGGCAAAGCAATTGAGCCGACAGCGTTCGACGATGTTGTCGTCATCAATATGGACAACGATTTCAACGTGAATTGGGCAACAGCCGGATATGCCACAGCCTTTACCGACGGCAAGCATACCACTCAAATCAAAGGCATGGACATCATCAACGGAAACATCTACGTGTCGGGAGCGGTCAAAGGCGGTTTTGCCGCTGCGAAAGACGGAGAGCCACTGCTGACAACATCTAAAACAAGTCTGGAAGGCTATGTACTGGAATTTGCCGCCGACGGCAGCGGACTGACGAGCGGATATATCCATGGCGGCGGTATTTCCGGCTACTTCAATGTGATGAAAAACGGCGACAAGGTGCTTGCCTATGGCTATTCTTTTGTAAACAACCAGGGAATCGTACTGGTGGAATTTTCTAATTCGGAAGCACCGAAAGTGACAAGCATCGCCACCATGACCGGCATGCCAACAGCCTGGCGCGGACTTGTCGACGGCTCTACGCTCTACGCCTACCTGCGTGGCAATCAGGAATTTTCTTTCTACAAATCCGATTTCCACTGCACGCCTGCAGGCTGGGGAATGGTGTTGGCATCCTACGACGTGTCGGAACTTACCTCCGGAGTGGAACAGCTTGAGAAACCGGCCAACTCATTCACCGCAATCGGAACCGACGGCGCCATCCGCATTTCCGTATCTGCTCCGACACAGGTCAGCGTCTATAACCTGAGCGGACAGAAGGTAGCCGAACAACAGGTTGCCGAAGAAACGCTCATTGCCCTTCCTGCCGGATTCTATATCGTAAACGGAAAGAAAGTAATCGTCAGATAAAAAAGGAGAGTCATAGCTTTTTTGAGAGTCGGTAACTCGCTCTCATACACACGTCACACCCCGAAGCTGCCATCGATGGGAGCTTCGGGGTGAAGTGTTATCAGAGTATCAGTCTTTATACGTATTATTCAAAAGTTCAGATTCGTCAATAAAACGGTTTCACAACCCTAAACGAAAAAACGGTAAGGAAAACTCACGCAATGGTGAAAAATCCGTTACCGTCATTTAACCTTACATGGCATTCGCCAATAAACCTAACCTGATTCTGTCAGGAACTTGTTTATATTCCAATCCTTTTATCAAAGTTTCCATAACAATTCCTTTTAAAAAAGTTTTCATAATACACATTAATAGCAAACCTGTGCTTATATTTCCTTTTGCTTGATTACACCGCAAAACTATAAACAATTATTTAAATTTACAACATAATTGTTGCAAAAAGTTTAATAAATCACATTTTTAACAGAAAACAACACATTAAATTCCTATCATTGGACATCTTTACGCCAGCCCGGTTGTTAAGATTTGTTTATTTAAAATTGCAGCTTCGATAATTGCTAAAAAAATTGTATCTTTGTATGCTTATTGCAGAAGTGTACCGCCAAGTGTTTTTTCAAAAGCGGGACAGCATGCAAGAGCATAAAAATCAAGAATATGGAAGAACATAACGAAAATTATAGCGCGAGTAACATTCAAGTACTCGAGGGATTAGAGGCTGTGCGCAAACGTCCTGCGATGTATATCGGTGATACAGGACCTAAAGGTTTGCACCATCTTGTATATGAAGTTGTTGACAACTCCATCGACGAGGCTCTTGCCGGATTTGCCACTCATATCGAAGTGACAATCGGTGAGGACAACTCGATTACGGTAGTCGACAACGGTCGTGGTATCCCGGTCGACAAGCACGAAAAGCTGAACAAATCAGCATTGGAAGTCGTATTGACTGTGCTCCACGCCGGAGGTAAGTTCGACAAAGGCTCCTACAAGGTTTCCGGCGGTCTCCACGGTGTGGGTGTATCCTGTGTGAACGCACTTTCCACCTATCTCCGTGCAGAAGTTAGCCGCGACGGCCATGTGTATATGCAGGAATACGCCTACGGTCATCCGAAAGCCCCGGTACAGATTATCGGCGACACTGACGCGACCGGAACAAAGGTAATATTCAAGCCCGACCCGACAATCTTTACGGAAACTACCGTCTACAATTATGCCACCCTCGCCAACCGCTTGCGCGACCTGGCATTCCTGAATGCAGGCATTCACCTGACTTTGACCGACATGCGCGAAAAGAACGAAGCCGGCGAACCAAAATCCGAAGTTTTCTATTCGGAAGAAGGTTTGAAGGAATTCGTGCGCTACATCGACTCCAGCAAGGAACATCTGATTGATGACATTATCTACATCAACACAGAACGTCAGGGCATTCCGGTGGAAGTAGCCATGACCTACAACACCACCTACAACGAAAACATCTACTCTTACGTCAACAATATCGACACCATCGAAGGCGGTACTCACCTTACAGGTTTCCGTCGCGGTTTGACTTCGACATTGAAGAAATATGCCGAAGACTCCAAACTGCTCGACAAGGTGAAAATCGAAATCTCAAGCGATGACTTCCGCGAAGGTCTTACAGCCGTCGTTTCCGTCAAGGTGCTCGAGCCGCAGTTTGAAGGCCAGACCAAGACAAAACTGGGCAACAACGAAGTAATCGGTGCCGTTCAGACAGCCGTCAGCGAAACGTTGCGCAACTATCTGGAAGAACATCCGAGACAGGCTAAAGCCATCGTTGAGAAAGTGGTGCTCGCCGCACAGGCACGCCACGCCGCCTACAACGCCCGCATGAAAGTACAGCGCAAATCGCCTCTCGGCGGTGGCGGACTTCCGGGTAAGTTGGCCGACTGTTCTTCACGCACGGCTGAAGATTGCGAAATCTACCTCGTTGAGGGTGACTCTGCAGGCGGTTCTGCAAAACAGGGACGCGACCGTCAGTTCCAGGCCATCCTGCCGTTGCGCGGTAAGATTTTGAACATCGAAAAGGCAATGGAGCACAAAGTGTTCGACAGCCAGGAAATTACCAACATTTTCAAGGCTCTCGGCGTGACCATCGGTACAGAAGAAGACAGCAAGGCTCCGAACATCAGCAAGCTGCGCTATCACAAGATTATCATCATGACCGATGCCGATGTGGACGGTAGCCACATTGCAACACTTCTGATGACACTTTTCTTCCGCCGCATCCGTCCGATTATCGAAAACGGATACCTCTATCTGGCAACACCGCCATTGTACAAATGTACGAAGGGTAACACGGAAAAATACTGTTGGGACGACGTACAGCTTCAACAGTTCATCAATGAATACGGCAAGGGCGACGAAAAGTCAGTGAAAATCCAACGCTATAAAGGTTTGGGTGAAATGAACCCGGAACAGCTTTGGGAAACAACTATGGACCCGCAAAACCGTATTTTGAAACAAGTGTCGATTGCCGATGCTGCCGATGCCGACCGCATCTTCTCGATGCTCATGGGCGAAGACGTGGCACCGCGCCGCGAATTCATCGAACGCAACGCCCTCAAGGCAAGCATCGACGCATAACAGCGAACCTCACAACTCAGAAATATCAACCGGGAATATGCCGCAACATATTCCCGGTTTTTTATTGCCAACATCCCAATGACCGGGATTAGAGAATAGCGAAGTTCTGCATACCCTCCCACAAACAGCAAACCCTTTAAACATTTTCCGACAGAAGAACATAAAGACAAAATTTTGAGAGGACGCAAGTCTGCTTTTATGTCCTTCTGTTCTTCTGTCATAAAAATACTCCCCTTCTACCGTAAACTGTAAACCCTCTCTGTAAACCCCGTAAAAAAACAAGCGGCACTGAACTTTCATTCAATGCCGCCTATTTCTTTAGCACACAACAATATCTTGTTATTTTACCTTTGCTGTCAATTCTGCACCGGCTTTAAATTTAACGACTTTCTTTGCCGGGATAGTTATTTTTTCCTTAGTTGCAGGATTAATACCTGTTCTTTCAGCCTTTTCACTTACAGAGAATGTACCGAAACCGATAAGAGCTACTTTATCGTTCTGTACCATAGCTTCAGAGATAACTTCAATTGTGGCGTCCAATGCGTTTTTTGCATCAGCTTTTGACAAGCCTGCTTTTTCAGCGATAGCGTTAATTAATTCAGCTTTATTCATAATAGAAATATTTAGGTTTATGGTATTTAATACAAATGTAGACTATTCCACACAAACGAACAAGAAAAAAAGAAAGAAATTTCAAAAAAGTTCTCAAAAATGTTTTTTTTTCGTGTTTTGTCTATATAAACAGCAGAATTTTATGCACTTAGCACAACTTTTGGTACTACTGGGAACTATTATTGCCCCCTTCTTTTTCTTATGCAATCCGTCAGCATCAAATTCCATACCTCTGCCCGCTCAAAACCATTTCGCACCATCGGCCGTTAATATATATATATGTAAGTCAAGACTATTTAAGAACTGACGGCGGCTTACATTTATATTTTTATCATACCTTTGTAGATTGATAATTTATAAACTAACGTTACTTTAGACTAACAAAAAGAAAGAAATGACTAACAACAGTTTTTTGAACCGCATTCCGCCCGTTACGCGCCACCTGATTCTGGTCAACGTACTGGTTTGGATTGTTTCAATGTTCCTCGTTCACACGCAAGGTTTTGACCTTTCAAAATATCTGGGACTGCACTATTTCACGGCAAGCGACTTCAATGCCATGCAGCTCATCACCTACATGTTCATGCACGACACGCGGGGCATTACGCACATTTTCTTCAACATGTTCTCGCTCTATATGTTCGGCCGTCTGCTGGAACAGGTGCTCGGAAGCCGCCGCTTCCTGTTCTACTACATTTCGACCGGTATCGGAGCAGCATTGCTGCAGGAAGGTGTCATTGCCTTAACCTGGTTTGACACGCTTGCCCATTCTCTGAACGTGCCCTACGACGCTGCTGTTGCATTCCTCAGCGATCCGATTTCCGTCGGTTCCACTTTTGAACACCGCGACATGCTCGTCAACGAATTCCTCAACAGCATGATTACCGTGGGGGCTTCTGGCGCAGTATTCGGCATCCTGCTGGCATTCGGTATGATTTTCCCGAACCTTCCGCTCTATCTGTTCTTCATTCCCGTGCCTATCAAAGCCAAATACATGGTCATCGGCTACGGACTGATCGAACTCTATTTCGGCATCAGCGGAACAATGAGCGGCGTGGCACACTTCGCCCACCTCGGCGGTATGCTGTTCGGACTTCTGATATTGTTGTACTGGCGTAAAAAAGGAGTAATCGGTGGCAGATATTATTAACAAAGCCCGACAATTCTATTTGTCAAAATCCGTCATCGTCCGATTTATCCTGATAAATGTAGGGGTATTTCTGATAGTGAGTTTCGCCGCACTGCTGGCGATCATTGCCGGCACGCCGTTCAGCCTGCTGCAATGGCTCGAACTGCCGTCGTCGTTCGGCGAAGCACTGCTCTGTCCGTGGACATTCATCACTTATATGTTCACCCACTATCAGCTGCTCCACATTCTTTTCAACATGCTGTGGCTCTACTGCTTCGGCATCATTTTCCTCGACCACTACCGCGACCGTGAGTTTTCTGCCGCCTATCTGATTGGCGGACTCGCCGGCGCCTTGTTCTACCTCGCCGGAAATGCCCTGTTGCCACAGTTCTCTTCGGGCGGACTCGTCGGCTCGTCGGCAGCTGTGCTGTCGGTAGCGGCGGCAACTGTTGTACGTGCGCCCAACTACCGCATCAACCTGTGGCTTATCGGTATGGTGAAAATCAAATGGGTGGCTGTGGTCTGCATCGTGTTTGCCCTGCTCACGGCAGGACCGCACAACATCGGCGGACATTTCGCACACATCGGCGGCATCGGCGCCGGAACGCTTTTTGCCCTCAACGCCCGCTATGGCTGGCTGAAGCCCAAACGTCGGAAAAGTTCGAAAATACTGCCGAAACTGCACGAACGCCCGGTGACGGCAACGGCCCAACGCCAACCGACACGCCAGGAAATAGAAAGACAACTCGACGAACTACTCGATAAAGTGAACCGCTCCGGCTACAGCTCCCTTTCGGCCAAAGAGAAAAAGGAACTGAACGACCTGAGCACAAAAATCAAACTATGAGCATAACAAAGCATCTGACTCGAACACTGACCTACTTATGGCTGGGAATCAACGCATTTTTTGCGCTGATGTTTGTTGTCGGTGCCTATATCGGCTATGTACACCCCGAAAGCAGCAGCTACGCTGCATTGCTCGGACTCGGCTATCCGATTCCAATGACCATCACCCTGCTGTTCATCCCGTTCTGGCTGATTTTCAACAAAAAACTGTCGTTGCTCAGCATCGCCTCACTGCTTGTGGCCTTTCCCCAATTCTGGAGTTTTTCACCACTGAACGTCAAAAGTCTGTTCTACGAACCTTCGGACAAGAATTTTTCCGTGATGACCTACAATGTGTTCGGAATGAAGGATCAGACAGAATCGGAAGACGGCAACGCCACCATTACGGAAATACTGAAATACGATACGGACATTGTCTGCCTTCAGGAATCACCGACAGACAAGGCGCTGAAACGTATTGCCGACGATTACCAATGGAATCTGCTTGAAAAGCGCTACCCTTACAGAATCTTCGATGAATCTAACGGAATGTTGTCGAGGAATCCGATAAAAAAAATCTACAGTCATGACGACCAAAATTATTTTCTTTTGACCGTCTATCAGACCGAGATTGATTCAACGGCCACCTTTATCGTAAACACCCATCTGGAGTCCATCGGACTGACAGCCGACGACAAGGAACTGTATATGGAACTGACATCGGTGAAGGACAAGAACAAAACCCTGAAAGGTGTGCGTTCACAATTGATGAACAAGTTGAAAAACGCCTACACTAACCGTGCCCGTCAGGCAGAAATGATACGGGGCGTCATCGACAGCCTCGCGCAGGCACAGCCCGAAGCGAACCTCATTCTCTGCGGCGACTTCAACGACACGTCGTACGGCTACGCCTATCTGACCATTTGCGGCGGCGACCTGCACGACGCCTATGCCGATGCGGCCTTCGGACCGACACATACCTACAACGCCAACCGCTTCTACTTCAAAATCGACCACATACTCTACAAAGGCCGACTGGAAGCGCGCCGCACCATCCGCGGCAACGTAAAATCGTCGGACCACTACCCGCTCGTCACCTATTTTGAAACGAAATCAAAATCCAAATAAACCATCTATGAAAAAGTATTTATTATCAATCAAGGCTCTATGCCTGTCGGGCATATTGCTTTTCTCAGGAACGACAATGAAAGCAGAAAATCCGTTCTTCGGTGAATACAACACACCGTACAACATCCCTCCTTTCGAAAAAATCCAGATTGCCGACTATATGCCGGCTTTTGAGGAGGCTATCGCACAACACAATCAGGAAATCGCAGCGATTGTCAACAACCGCGCCGTGCCTGATTTCGAAAACACTATCGTAGCCCTCGACAACAGCGGCGAAATGCTCGAAAAGGTTTCTTACGTGTTCAGCGGACTCTACGAAGTGGTTTCCACTCCAGAATTCCAGAAAGTAGGCGCACAGGTATTCCCGATGCTGGCTGCCCACAGCGACGAAATCAAGATGAACGAAGGACTGTTCCAAAAAATCAAGTCCGTTTACGACAACCGCGCGAAATTCAATCTGACAACTCCGCAGCTTCGTCTGCTCGAAAAATACTACAAGGATTTTGCACGCAACGGCGCTTTGCTCAGCGAAGAAAAGAAAGCGGAACTGAAGGACATCAACGACCAGCTTTCAAAACTTTGCCTGCAATTCGGCGACAATATTCTAAAGGACACCAACAAATGGACATTGGTGGTTGACAACGAAAAGGACCTTGCCGGACTTCCTGCATCAAGCATCGCTGTAGCGGCTGAAGAAGCAAAGGCTATGGGCAAGGAAGGCAAATGGGTGTTCACGCTCCACGCTCCGAGCCGTCTGCCGTTCCTCACTTATGCCGACAACCGCGACCTTCGCGAAAAAATGTATAAGGCATACACCAACATCGCCAACAACAACGACGAGAACGACAACAAGGCCATCATCAACCAAATTCTGAAACTCCGCCTTCAAAAGGCAAAACTTTTCGGATTCAACAGCTTTGCTGCCTATCAGATGGACAACGTAATGGCTAAGACCGTTGAAGACGCTGAAGAACTCCTCTACAAGGTATGGAAACCGGCCGTAGCAAAAGCCCACGAAGAAATTGCCGACATGCAGAAATATGTGGACAACCACGGCGGAAACTTCAAGATTGCCGCTTGGGACTACTATTACTATGCAGAAAAAGTAAAGAAGGAAAAATTCAACTTCGACGAAAACGATGTACGTGCCTACTTCCCTATCGAAAACGTACGCAAGGGTATTTTCACCATGGCAGAACGTCTCTACGGCATCACATTCAAGGAAGTGAACAACGTGCCTGTCTATCATCCGGATGTAAAAGTGTACGAAGTTCTTGACAAGGACGGCAAACACCTGTCCATGTTCATGACCGACTACTATGCACGCGGCGGAAAACGCCAGGGCGCATGGATGTTTGTTTACCAGGAAGCTAACGGAACAAAAGACGTTCGTCCTATTGTCTACAACGTGGGCAACTTCTCCAAACCGACAGCCGACTCTCCTTCTTTGCTGACTCTCGACGAAGTGGAAACCATGTTCCACGAATTCGGCCACGGTCTCCACGGAATGCTCACCCGCACACAATATAAAGGCAACGCAGGTACAAACGTAGACCGCGACTTCGTTGAATTCCCGTCACAGCTCCACGAACACTGGATGCTCGAACCGGAATTGCTGAAAGTATATGCCCGCCACTACAAGACAGGCGAAGTAATTCCTGACGAATTGGTAAACAAACTCATCGAATCCAGCAAATTCAACCAAGGATTTGTCAACACAGAACTTGCCGGTGCCGCTCTGCTCGACATTGAATGGCACAAGCTCAACAACGGTAAGGATGTGGATGTTGCCGAATTTGAGGCCAACGTATCCAAGAAGCTCGGCATGCCGGAAGAAATCGGTTACCGCTACCGTTCTACTTACTTCAACCACATCTTCAGCAGCGACCAATATGCTGCCGGCTATTACACCTACCTTTGGGCACAGGTGCTTGACTGCGACGGCTACGAAGTGTTCATGAAGGAAGACGTGTTCAATCCTGAAACAGCAGCCCGTTTGAAACACGTGTTGGAATCAGGTAACGACGAAGACCCTATGAAACTTTACGAAGGCTTTGCCGGACACCGCCCGGATGCCGACGCTCTGCTCCGCGACAAAGGCTTGAAATAAGCACATACACCAAGAGCCGCCCGGCTCTTGAACAAAGCATGAAAAGTGCCGTTCTTTCTTTAACGAAGAACGGCATTTTTGTTTTCATTTGACAACTTTTTCGAATCAAAAATTAAACAATGGTAGCTATTTTATGCATTTTTGAAATAAAATGCATATATTTGCAATACTAACCACTAAACTTTGTTTTTATGAAGAAGATTTTTACTCTATTCTTCGCTGCATCACTGACAACTGCTGCTTTTGCACAGGATGCCGTAACATTTGTAGTAGACAATGTGGAATACGTTGTCACAAGTGAAACAACAGTCGGCCTCAGCGGACTTACCGATGAATTGACTGCTACTGAACTGACAGTTCCTTCCGAAGTTGTAAACGAAGGAAAAACCTACAGCGTAACTTCAGTGGAAGAAGAAGCTATCAAATGGTCAGACCTGACAAAACTTGTTCTTCCTGAGGGCGTAACAGAACTGAAAGAAACAGCTATCTACTCAAACGAAGCTTTGGCTGAAGTTGTTCTTCCTGAAACCCTCACAACTCTTGGCCGTTATGCACTTGCCTACAACGACGCTTTGAACAATGTTGTTGTTCCTGCCGGTGTAACCGTTATTCCGGAAAGCTGTTTCGCACGCAACTCCTCAATGACTAACATCGAAATCAAAGGCCAGTATACATCTATCGGCAATGGAGCATTCTACAAAGTGCCTCTGACAGAAATCACTATCCCAGCTACTTGCAAAAGCATTGGTGACAACGCTTTCCAACTTTGCGAACAGTTGACAAAAGTTACTCTTAACGAAGGTCTGGAAACATTATACGACGGTGCTTTCCGCCAATGTTCAAAACTGACTGAAATTGTATTGCCGGAATCACTGAAAACCCTTGAAGACAATGTTTTCCTCCAAGCAGGCTTGACAAGTGTCAATATTCCTGCCAATGTAGAATCAATTGGCAATGCCACTTTCGGTCAAACTCAAATTACAGCCTTTACCGTAGCTGAAGGAAACGCAAACTATAAGGCTGTTGACGGTGTCGTATATACAAAAGACGGCATCATCCTCACAGCATACCCAACAATGGGTGCTACTGAATATACAGTACTTGACGAATGTAGAGGTATTGGCGGCGGTGCTTTCTATGGTGCACAAATCCAAAAACTCACCTTGCCGGAAACAATGCGTGCTTTTGACAACTTCGCATTCACATTCTCTACTCTTGCAGAAATGAACACTCCGGCTTCTCTCCTCTTTATGGGCGAACAGGCACTTGCCGGCACAAAATTCACAACATTTGCTTTCCCGGAAGGCATGACAACGCTTTACGACGGTGTTATGGCACAGTGTGAGCAACTCCAATCCGTAACATTGCCGACAACACTAAAATATGTCGGATTCCATGCATTCTTCCTCAACAAAGCGTTGACTGAAGTCCACTGTCTTGGCGCAGAACCGGCTTACTTGGATTTCTACGAAGAAAGTGACCACCCATTCGGTTACATCGATCGTGACAACGTAACAGTTTCCGTTCCTAAAGGCCGTCTCGATGCATACAAATCTTCTTATTGGGGCTCTGAATTCTCCAACTTGGTAGACACCGAAGCACCTATTTTCTTCCCGGACAGCTTCACACCGGCTACAGAATCAGAACTGACTGAACTTGGCACAATCGAAATCACTTTCCCGACAGAAGCCACTGTAGAAAACTCTCTCCCGAAAATCAGCGTTTCCAAAAATTCGGAAATCTACGGCGAACCGGTAGAAGATTTCGGCTGGATGGCAGTCAACAACTCTGCTGACAAGAAAACGGTTTCAGTATTCCCACAAGACGAATACGGCGAAGGTTTTGTTCAGCCTATCAAACTTGAAGCCGGTGTCGACTACTTCGTTAAACTTCCTGCCGGATTTATCAAGGACAGCGAAGGTGTCATGAACCAGGCAATGACTCTCCAGTTCGTTGGAAAAGAAGAATCTTCTGTATCTGTTGTAGAAAGCAGCAACTGCTTCGTTCTCAACACAGCCAACGGCTTCGATGTAGTTCTCGGCGGCTTGCAGAATGCAACAGTTGAAATGTTCAGCACAACAGGCGCACTTGTCAACAAGGTGAACAACGCCAACGGAACTGTTTCACTCAACGCCGATGCTAACGGAATGTACATCATCCGCGTAATCGACGGCAACAAAGCCTACACTTTCAAGGTAGTGAAATAAATAACGGATACCATCCGCTAACATACAACAAAAGGAGCATCGCAAAGTGCTCCTTTTTATTTTGTCCACAAATTGTAATATCAACTATAATCCCTAAGCTAACCCATAACCGAAATCCCGTTGCACATCTCTTCGAGGACTTCGAAGGCGCGTTCGAGTATCGTGTCTTTTCCTTGTGCCTTGTCGGTGTCGGTCATATCGAGCTTGCAGCCGTCGCTGGGGGCTGTGCCGTATTCTGTCAGATTGCCGTCGGAATCATAAATCGGTGCGGCACTGAAACGGATACCCCAACCGTTGGGCAATTCGGAAGTGAACGGCATTCCACAGCCGCCGCCTGTAATGTCGCCCACGATGCGCACATTCGGCAGACTTTTCATTATCGACACGAAATTGTTGGCAGCACTGAACGTAGCGCGGTTGCAAAGCACCACCACCGGCTTCGTATAGCGGACACGGTTCGACGGTGCCGGGTCGAGATAGTAGGCATAGGGTTCCGAAAATTCATCGTGGCCCGGTCCTGTCTTGTGTGCAATATAACCGGCGAGTATACGGCTGTCGATAAAGCGTTTCACGAGCGTTTCGGCATTGGTCAATATGCCGCCACCATTGTCGCGCACATCGATTATCAGTCCGTCGGAAGGAGCCAGATATGCCAGAATCATGTCGAGGTTGCCCTCGCCGATTGTCGACGAAAACGACCCGTAGTGCATATAGCCGAAGTTGTTGGAAAGAATCTGATAATCAATGCCGCAGGCACTCATGTAGTCGAAACGAAGATAATGTTCCTGAATAAGCCGCTCGTCGTAGTTCTGCGGATACTGCTCCCAAATCCAATAGCGGGAATAGTCGAACGACGAACTGAGGTTCGTGTGTCCGTCCTTCAGTTCCTTCAGCATGTCGCTGCACACGCGGAACAGCTCGCTATCCGTCATCGTAGGACTGATTTTCGCCCCGTATTTCTCTTTCATTTCCTGCCAGTCGATGTCCTTATAGCTGAAAAACGAATAATGCTCGTCGAGAATCGTCCACAAGGCCTCGAAATTGCCCTGCGGATTGTCGGCATATTCCGGAATGTCGTGGCAGGAAACAAGTCCGCCCACGGCAGAAATCGTCATCAATAGGTAGAATAGAATCCGTTTCATAGAAGTAGAGGGTTTAATACATGGCTGAAATCATTTTCGCCTTAGCCGGCAGACCTTTTACGGGATGGATGCGGAGCGATTCCCATTCCACACCCAGCACCAGCGAATGGACCGACTTGCGCACGCTGATGTTTTTCGCCCACAGCGTGGTGAAGTTATGCCGATAGCCGATACGCAGTGCCGTCGAGCCGAAATGCCAGTCGAAAGTCAGCAGATTTTCCATATCAAAACGATTGCCCCACCAGCCGAAAGTGGCGGTGTTCCAATAGTTACCGAGATAGATTTCATAAAAACTCTGGTCGTATTCCGGCAGATAGTATGCACCGACAACGGGTATTGTCGGCTGATAGCGGGCCGTCACCGGAAGCCTGCCCACCTTGAAACGGTAGACCGCCATACCCGTCAACCCTATATTCAGATAAATATGCGGCGAAGCCACATTGTTGGAATTGCGCGGATTATAAGTGCATCCGCCTTCAAACGCAAGATTTCCTCCGGCATACAGGTTCAGACCGTCGGTAAAGACATTGTTCCAACGGTGCATCATTCCCCAATCGATATCGGCAAGCACCGTGTGCATCTTGTTGTTGCCCGCAGGATTGACAGGCGAATCGTAGCTGAATCCGGCATTGACCTGATGCACCCACTGCAACGGATGCCGGCGCGAAGCCCGCATGAACTCATAGCCCAGCCGCATGTGCCGCCCGGAATAAGGCAGAATGCTGAGATACGTGTCATGGTTTCGTGTATTGCCGATGTCGAATGTCACAGCCGACTGGCGCAGACGCAGCAGTGTGGTGTCGCCCTCGGCAGCATTTACCGATACCGCCAACAACACAAACAACACACTCAGCCATTTTCTTGCCTTCATCTGCATTCCGTCATGATTAAAGTTCGTCGACAAACAGACGTTGCTGTCCGGTCAGTTCGTCGCGCACGTCATTTTGATTGATTACTTCTTCCTCAGCCGTTTCTACCTCCAAATCCACAACAGGTTGCTGCAATTCTTCTTCCGGCACCTCACGCGGTTCAATCCATTCGATTTTTTCGGTAGCAAACGTGGTCAGACGTTTACCCTTCGCTTTGAAGCTCTTCGCTCCGATGTACTCTTCCGCATCAATAATCAGCGGCTCGCGGAAGGCATCGGCACCGCCAAGTGTCACTTTCACACGCGGATACACATCGTCGGTCAGCAACAGCAGTTCCGAATTCGGATTCTCGCCGATGAAGCTCTGCTTCTTTGACGAAGGCTCAAACGTAAACCGCTTGATATACGGGTAGCCCTGGTCGGCATCGTTGAGTACGGCTGTCCACACCACACCGTCACGGTATTTCTCAATGCGGAGTATATTGTTTTCGTAGTGGTTGCTCAAGTCGAACGAGCTCATGTAGAACTCGCCGCTCTTCAGTATGACGAGCACCTGGTCGGTCGGGTTGAATTCACCCAACGACTGGCCGCGGCCATCGTAGTTCAGGCGGAGCACATCCCAATCGAACCACACCTCACGGCCACCGAGTGTCGAAACGCCGCGCTCCTTCAGCGAAATGCGGTGCACCTCGTTTTTCGTCACGATATTGCCCAGCGACTGACGACCCTTGATGGCCAAATCGGCAAAACTGATGTCGAACTGGAGCACTTTCAAACGAGGCTTTTCCTTCAGCGTCACGCGGAGAGTTTCCGCCTCACCGTTAGGATTAGCCGAGAACCACCAGATTTTCGACCCCTTCTCGCCCTGCATCATGTCGTATTCCTTGTCACGGGTGATGCCCGTTACGGCAAAACGTTTCATGTAGGTAGTTCCGCCCTTGCCGTTCTGGTAGACGAGGTTATAGATAGTACGCTGGTCGTTGCGCTTGAACACGTTGAGATACAGCACATTCTTGCCCACATACAGTTTGTCGGCCACTTTCACCACCTTGTACTTTCCGTCCTTGAAGAAGACGATAATATCGTCCATGTCCGAACAGTTGCACACAAACTCGTCCTTCTTCAGTCCCGTACCGATAAAGCCGTCCTCGCGGTTGATATACAGCTTTTCGTTGGCTTCCGCCACTTTCGCTGCCTCGATGTTGTCAAAACTGCGGATTTCGGTGCGGCGCGGATAGGCGGCACCGTATTTCTTCTTCAATTTTTCGTACCAGGCAATCGTATAGTCGACGAGCGTAGCCAGGTGATGGTCGATTTCCTTCACCTTTTCCTTCAGCGACTCGATATAATTGTCGGCCTTTTCGCTGTTGAAACGCAGGATACGTCCCATCTTAATTTCCAACAGGCGAAGAATATCGTCGCGCGTGATTTCACGCACAAAATCAGCCTTATAGGGGGTCAAACGCTTGTCGATATGAGCCACTGCCATATCGAGGTTCGCACTCTGTTCGTATTCCTTATCCTTGTAAATCCGTTCTTCGATGAAGATTTTCTCCAACGAAGCGTAAAGCAGGCTTTCCATCAGTTCGCCGCGCTGTATTTCCAGCTCGCGGCGCAGCAGTTCCTTCGTATTGTCGACACTGCTACGAAGCACGTCGCTCACCTTGAGGAACAGCGGCTTCTGTTCGGAAATCACACAGCAGTTGGGCGAAATGCTGACTTCACAGTCGGTAAACGCATAGAGCGCGTCGATGGCGCGGTCGCTCGATGTGCCCGGAATCAGATGTACGATAATGTCGGCATGTTCCGCGGTATTGTCGTCCACACGGCGCACTTTGATTTTTCCCTTTTCCTGCGCCTTAATTATCGACTCGATAAGCGTTCCGGTTGTTTTTCCGAATGGAATGTCGGTAATTTCCAGCGTTTTATTGTCGATTTTTTCAATCTTGGCACGCACACGCACCGAACCGCCGCGCTCGCCGTCGTTGTACTTCGACACGTCGATATAGCCGCCCGTCGGGAAATCGGGATAGAGCGCAAACTCTTCACCACGCAGATAGGCAATGGCTGCATCCAGCAGTTCGTTGAAGTTATGGGGAAGGATTTTCGACGAAAGTCCGACTGCGATACCTTCGGCACCCTGCACCAAAAGCAACGGGAACTTCACCGGCAGAATCAGCGGTTCCGCCTTTCGTCCGTCGTAGGACATTGTCCACTCCGTCGTTTTCGGGTTGAACACAGTTTCCAACGCAAATTCCGACAGACGTGCTTCAATGTAACGGGGAGCAGCGGCACTGTCGCCCGTGAGAATGTTACCCCAGTTACCCTGGCATTCCACAAGCAGGTCCTTCTGTCCGAGCTGCACGAGCGCATCGCCGATGGAAGCGTCACCGTGAGGGTGATACTGCATCGTATGTCCCACGATGTTCGCCACCTTGTTGAAACGTCCGTCGTCGGTTTCCTTCATCGAATGCAGAATACGCCGCTGCACCGGCTTCAGTCCGTCGAGGATATGAGGCACGGCACGTTCGAGAATCACATACGAAGCGTAGTCGAGAAACCAGTTCTGGTACATTCCCGACAGGTACATATTTTTTTCTTTAGGCACTTGATAGGATGAATGCAACGAAGCTTCGCCCGCAACATCTGCTGCATCATCCAGTTCTTCAATATTTTCGTCTTTCATTTCAAAAATTTACGATGGATATCCTTGCCCCTGAATGCGTTTAGTCGTTAAAAAAGGGTGTTATTTACCAAATATTTACAATTTCAGGGTTTTGCTCTTGCAAAAATAAGAATAAAATCGAAAAAAATCATTTACTTTGCACTTTAAAATCGTGGAGAATGCCAATTCTGCGTGCCGACAGCCCGAATTCACCGACCGATTCCGAGAGCTGTCCCGCCCAATGCGGCAACCTCCCCAATCACAAGAATAAGAAAACAGAAACTACAATAAAAAATGGCACAAGAAGATTTGTTTAAAAAGATTGTCGCTCACGCAAAAGAATACGGATTCGTATTTCCTTCCAGCGAAATCTACGACGGACTTTCAGCTGTTTACGACTACGGTCAGAACGGCGTTGAACTGAAAAATAACATTAAACGCTACTGGTGGGATGCAATGACACAATTGAACGAAAACATTGTGGGCATTGACTCTGCTATCTTCATGCACCCGACTATCTGGAAGGCTTCCGGACACGTTGATGCTTTCAACGACCCGTTGATTGACAACCGCGACTCTAAAAAACGCTACCGCGCCGACGTTCTTATCGAAGACGAAATCGCAAAATACGACGATAAAATCAACAAGGAAGTGGCCAAGGCTGCCAAGAAATTCGGCGACAGCTTCGACGAAAAGATGTTCCGCGAAACAAATCCGCGCGTTCTCGAGCATGTGGCAAAGCGCAACGAGCTTCACGACCGTTTCGCTGCTGCGATGAACGACATGAACCTCGAAGAACTTCGCCAAATCATCCTCGACTACGAAATCGTTTGTCCTATTTCAGGCACAAAGAACTGGACAGAAGTACGTCAGTTCAACCTCATGTTCTCTACCGAAATGGGTAGTACAGCCGACGGTGCCATGAAGGTTTACCTCCGTCCGGAAACGGCTCAAGGTATCTTCGTAAACTACCTGAACGTACAGAAAACAGGCCGTATGCGCATTCCGTTCGGTATTGCACAAATCGGTAAGGCATTCCGTAACGAAATCGTTGCACGCCAGTTCATTTTCCGTATGCGTGAATTCGAACAGATGGAAATGCAGTTCTTCGTTCGTCCGGGTGAAGAGCTCAAATGGTTTGCAAAATGGAAAGAAACCCGCTTGAAATGGCACAAGGCCCTCGGCCTCGGTGACGAAAAATACCGCTACCACGACCACGAAAAGCTGGCTCACTATGCCAACGCCGCTACCGACATCGAATTCCTCATGCCGTTCGGATTCAAGGAAGTGGAAGGTATCCACTCACGTACAAACTTCGACCTCGGCAACCACGAGAAATTCTCAGGCAAGAAAATCCAATATTTCGATCCTGAACTGAACGAATCCTACGTTCCGTACGTTATTGAAACATCTATCGGTGTTGACCGTATGTTCCTTTCTGTATTCGCTTCAGCGTTCGAAGAAGAAAAGCTCGAAAACGGCGAAACCCGTGTTGTGCTTCACTTGCCGGCTCCGTTGGCTCCAATCAAGGCTGCCGTTATGCCACTCGTGCGCAAGGACGGTCTGCCTGACAAGGCCCGCGAAATCGTGGACATGCTGAAGTTCGACTACAAGGTACAATACGACGAAAAGGATTCTATCGGCAAGCGCTACCGCCGTCAGGATGCAGTAGGTACACCATTCTGTATCACTGTTGACCACCAGACGCTGGAAGACAACACCGTGACTATCCGCCACCGCGACACGATGGAACAGAAACGCGTCAGCATCGACGAGCTTCAATCCATCATCGACAAGGAAGTCAGCATGAAGGAGTTGCTCAAAAAGCTGCTCTAATAAAAGCTATAATTATCCTCTCTCTAATTTTTTATAACTATGAAATATTTAAAAACGAAAGTCCTGACATTGTTCGCAGCCATCATGATGATTGGCTCGCTCAGCTCATGCAACTACAACTCGCTTGTTGAAAAGCAGCAGACTGTTGACCAGAAGTGGGCGGAAGTGGAAACACAATACCAGCGCCGTGCCGACCTCATCCCTAACTTGGTGAATGTGGTGAAAGGCTATGCCGAACACGAATCGCAAACACTGGAAAATGTGATTGCAGCACGCGCAAAAGCCACCTCCATCACGCTTTCTGCCGACCAACTGACTGAAGAAAACATGGCAAAATTCCAGAAAGCACAAGGCGACTTGTCGAATGCGCTCAAATCGCTGCTTGCCGTGACGGAATCCTACCCGAACCTGAAAGCCAACGAAAATTTCCGAGACTTGCAGGTACAGCTTGAAGGCACAGAAAACAGAATAGCCACAGCACGCACACGCTACACGGAAGCCGTGCGCGACTATAATGTTGCCATCAAGAAGTTCCCGACGGTCATCTATGCCGGCTGGTTCGGATTCGACGCCAAACCGCAGTTCTCTGCTGAAGAAGGAGCGGAAAAGGCACCGACTGTTGAATTTTAAACCAAGGCTAAAGCCTGCTAAATTTACAATACAATAAAAATGAGAAAATTACCGATAATTTTTATTCTACTGCTGGCTGCTGTCATCCCTTCGTGCAAGCTCGATCCGGTGACCGACGCTTGGGAATACTACAAAGAATGGCGTGAAGGCAACCAGGCATGGCTGGAAGAACAGATTGCGAAGAAGAACGACGACGGAACACCCTACTATAACAAGGTGACTCCGGAATTCGATCACAATGCGTACGTGCTTATCCGCTACCTGAACGACCGTTCAAAAACGGAAGGCAACCTCACGCCGCTAACTTCTTCGACTGTCGATGTGAAATACATCGGACGGACCTACGACGATGTGGCTTTCGATTCTTCCTACCTAAGAACTTCGCCTGCCGACAGCATCTACCGCACGAAAGTGACCGACGTTATCGAAGGCTGGACAATTGCCCTGACCAACATGCGCGTGGGCGACTCTTGCGAAGTCATCGTTCCTTATCAATACGGATACAAGAACGTGACTTACGGCTCAATCAAGCCCTACTCCAACCTGATATTCCACGTCAAGCTGGTAGACATCCCGGGCTACGAAAAACCGGCGAACTAAACCGAAAAATTTTTAGAAAAAAGCGGAGCGGTTGTTTCTTTTTCAGAAACAACCGCTTATTTTTGTAAACGACTATTGGATGTCGAACCAAAACAAAGACCGTTATGAAAAGACTGACATGGATTTTTGCCCTCCTGCTCATTCTTGCCGCATGCAAGACCACGGAAGAGAACTACCGCAAATCGTATGTTGCGGCCATACAGAGCAAACAGGAAAAAACGGATTCCACCCTGACAGCGGAAGAAAAGGAAATCTACAATAAGGTGATTGAACAGCAGAAACCGCGCCTGACCAATGTAGGCGAAGACTCCATACGCACTTCGCGCAACTATGCCTGGATGTTCTACGGCAACGACATCCCGCTGAAAAAATACAATGTAGTGGTGGGAGCCATGCGCCAACAGTTCAACGCCAAGGCTTTCTGCGACCGTCTGCGGAAAAGCAACTGCAAGTCATATGTAATTACCGACCGCGACATGAGCTACTTCGTAGTAGCGGAAGGATTCGACACAATGGAGGAAGCGGCCGAATATTTGAAAAACATTGACAAGCACATACCGTTCAAACTCCCGTTGAAAGAGCCGTATATCTACGACACTACGCGCCTGCACTAAACCAACTTGCCGCGTTTGGCAAGTTCTATCACCTCCAGGTCCTTAATGTCGCCGGCTTCGATTTTCAGGCGTATCAGCGTACGCACTGCCTGCCAGCCGTAAACGCCGGCTGCACCGGGATTGATGTGCAAAATATTCAGTTCGCGGTCGTACATCACTTTCAGAATATGGCTGTGGCCGCAAACAAAGATTTTCGGACGATGGGTTTCCAGCTTAAATTTAACACCCGGAGCATATTTTCCGGGATAGCCGCCAATGTGCGTCATGTAGACCTTCACACCGTCGGTCACCCATTCCTGCTCCAGTCCAAATCGGCGGCGCAACACCATCCCGTCAATATTTCCGGCAACAGCATGCACGGGAGCCAGCTTCTCCAGACGGTCGATGACTTCCTCCGAGCCGATGTCGCCCGCATGCCAGATTTCATCACATCCGGCAAAATGCTCCTCGAAACGCTCGTCCCAGGTGGCATGTGTATCTGAAAGTATTCCGATAGTTTTCATAGTGAAAAAACGTCACGACTGCTACAGGGCCAGTGCCTCACGCAGAACGACACTGTCCATCAGCAGAATCAGACATCCGATAACAAAATAAATAATACGCGCATAGCGCCGCGGCATTTTCCCCGTCAGCATGCGGGCATTCGAAGTCTGGAAAAACCATTCCCAGTTGAACACCGCCGCCAGCACCGACAGCAAGCCGGTCACGGCAAAAACCCCGCAAATGAACCACGTGGCAAACACCATGGCAGCAGCCCGTTATTCGCCCGGGAAAGTCAGCGTGAGCGAACGCTGTCCGTTCTCGTCTTCCACGACATCCACACGCACAGTGTCCTCCGGAAGAAGTTCTTCCACACGTTCCGGCCATTCAATCAGGCATACGGCACCTGAATCGAAATAGTCCTCTACGCCGATGTCATAGGCTTCGTCAATGCTTTCCAGACGGTAGCAGTCGAAGTGATAGATCAATTCGGCAGTAGTGTCCGAACGATATTCGTTGATGATGGAGAACGAAGGAGAGTTAGTGATGTCGGTCACACCCAATTCCGCACAAAGCGCATTGATAAACGTAGTTTTGCCGGCACCCATTTTGCCATAGAACGCGAAAACCGTATAGTCGCCCATTGCTTCAACAAACTCACGGGTAGCATCGGCAATCGCTTCCAACGATGTTATCTGAATTTTTTTCATAGTCATTATCATTGCTTTCTGCAAAGATAATATAAATATGCACAGTCTGACAATAGCAATCTTCAGATATTTCCTCCAAGCAGAATATTCTCAGCCAAGCCCATCAGCACACCATTAGTTTCATATATTTGCACATAAATTGCAAATTAAAGAATCTGACAACCGAAAAATCAGAATTTATTTCTTATATTTGCAAAAATCACATACATATGATAGCAGAAATTAAATTCAAGAACATGTTCTCTTTCAGAGACGAAACCATATTAAGTTTTGAGGCTGACAAAAGCAAGGATATGGAATCATACCACGTTGTCGAATTAGGCAGCGATGTGAGGTTGTTGAAAGTGGCTCTCGTTTACGGAGCGAATGCTTCGGGAAAGAGCAACATCATCAAGATATGTGATTTTATTAAATCATTTATAACCTATACTCCACTTAACAAAGCGGAGCAAATCCAAATTATTCCGTTTCTCCTTAACAAAACTACCCCCAAACAATTGTCAGAATACTCGATTTCCTTTTATTTAATGAATGGAGAAAAAGCTACACGTTATGTCTATTCCGCAGCATTAGACAGATCGCATGTCGCAAAAGAAACTTTGATTTACTATCCAAGCCAGCAACCTGCCACTATTTTTGAAAGGACAACCGAGAACAACGTTTCTGTCATCAAATTCGGACAGAAAATCAAGGTTTCACAAGCAGTCAAAGAGGAGATTACACTTAAATGTCTGCATAATATGTCTGTATTCGCAGCCTATATGCAGGTAAACACCCATATAGTGGAAATGGAAGCAGTCCTTCAGTACCTGACAAATCAGGTCATGCCAGCGATTGTACCCACATCATCATTGAACCGCTATGCCGAAGAATCAATTAAAGAAGAAACCGCGAAAGACTATATTCTGAGATATCTGCAAGAAGCAGACTTCAACATCTCCAATATTACGTCCAAAGAACAGGACTCAACAAAAGGAACAATTAATTATACCGTATATCAACACAAGGTTTCTACCGAAGATGGCGACGATGATTATTATGAGTTTCCTGAACTGTTTGAATCAGACGGAACCGTACGCACATTCGGCTTAGCCGCTCAAATACAAAAATGTCTTGAAAAAAATGCTTTCCTTGCAGTGGATGAAATTGAATCTTCCCTTCATCCGAAATTGACAGAATATATCATCGAACGCTTCCTGAAAGAGTCCGGCCACGCCCAGCTCTTGCTCACAACCCACTACGACGGGCTGCTGGGAGAAGAAGATTTGCTTAGAAAAGACAACATCTGGTTTACAGAGAAAAATTCAGACGGTTCAAGTGAACTTTACCCCCTGACAGATTTCAAGGGGCTAAACAGAATCAGTTCTCTCCAGAAAGCCTATAAGTTTGGCAAATTCGGCGCAGTTCCCAACCTATAAACTTGCCCAGTTATGAGAAAAGCAAAGAAAAACACGGCCACCCGGCAAGTGATTCATATCGTCGGAGAAGGCTTGACAGAACTGTTCTATTTCAGCCATTTGAAGAAGCTGCTCGGCTATCGGTATTCTATCTCGCCACGCCTTTTTGAAAACAACAGCATCGAAAAGATTGAAAAGAAAATAAAGGAACTTCTTGATGAAGATGTTTTTGTTATCTGTGTTTTTGATGCTGATGTCAGCAGGCGCTCTGATGCAGAGAACAAGAAAATGACGGCATTGAAAAAGAAATATGCCAACAATGGCAATGTCCTTTTATGCGACAGTTTGCAATCAATTGAATACTGGTTCTTGTTGCATTTTGAGGATACGTGCCGCCATTTTCAAGATTCCGCCGCAACAGAAAAAGCATTAAAGCAGTATCTTCCTGCATACAACAAGACCCGAAAATATCTTGAAAAAGACAAATGGGTAAAAGAAATGCTTGCCAACTCGAAGATGGACAAGGCTTGCGAACTGGCCGAAAAATACAAAGGCAGAGATTCTTATAGCGAGATTTACAAAGCAATCAAAAAAGTACGCGAAAAGCACCTATAGAACAATGATAAACGGATTCAAGTTTTATAAGCCATGTAAACTATTGCAGGATTATGTCAGGTACTATTGGACATTTGAAAGCGACAAAATGATTGAAACATACACATTTCCCATAGGGTGTCCTCAAATTATATTCCACAAGAAGTCAACCTTATATATTCCAGAATTAGACAAGAGACAAGATACACTGACGATAAGCGGACAAGTCAATTTCTCGTCCCATATCAGTGCTGACGATAGTATAGAGATGATTGTAGCTGTATTGCACCCCTATGCCATGAATATATTTCTTGACATTCCTACTCTTCATTTTTATAACAAAGAAACATCCGGCTATGAAATAGGAAACCTCCAATTGAATTGTCTTGCCTCTAAAATATTTGACAGTAAAAACATTAACATTTGTATCAGCTATATCGAACAATGGCTGATTTCTCAATTACAGTCCAACTACACCCCAAAACATAAAACAGACATTAACCGAATCAGAGCAGCTGTCCATCAATTGTATTTAGCCCCCAATACACAGATTTCCAAACTGGCGTCCATTTCCTGTCTTGGTAAAAAACAGTTTGAACGCATATTTCTTACCACTGTCGGAATGAATCCAAAAGAATATGCACGAATCGTACGCTTTCAAAAAGCCCTTAAATTTATACAGGAACAAGGGAAAAATATCAGTCAAGCTCAGATAGCATATCAAAGCGGCTTTTCTGACCAATCACACTTTATCAGAGAATTTAAAGAATTCAGCGGATACACTCCTTTATCTTTAATGGAAATATGCAAACCATACTCTGATTTATTCACCGTTCCTGTATAATGTCTCTTTTGTTCAATCCGTAGTCTTTGACACTATTTACTTTTGTGTCCAAACTTAAATTAGGAGAGAGATGAAAACAGAAATCAATCCAGCAACGACTACACGTGCATACGCATACGAAATGTGGATGCATGCACCTATGCCAATGGTGACATTTTTCAAAACGCTTGATGTTACAAATCTTGTCAAATTAAGCAAAAGAGAAAAACTGAAACTGAACATGCTGATATGTTGGTGCATTGGTAAGGCAGCTTCCGGCATCAAGGAATTTTATATGCTTCCGGTCAGGAACAAACTGATTCAGTATGATACTATTGCCGTAAATACCATAGTCGCCAACAAAAAGAATGAAATAAGTTCCTGCGATATTCCTTTTTCAGAAGATCTAAACCTATTTAATCATGATTATATCCGGCTCACTCAACAAGTAGCAGAGACCTGTCAGAACCATGATTTGACAGAAAGTATGGTTATTGGAACATCCGCTCTTGTTAATTTTGAAATCGACGGCGCGATAGGGATGTATAGCGGCATTTTCAACAATCCATTCTTGATTTGGGGAAAATTCAAGAAACACCTTTTCAGAAAGCACCTTACTATCTCATTCCAATTTCATCATACACAAATGGACGGAGCTCACGCTGCATGTTTTCTGGAAGAATTACAGAAAGTAATTAATCACATATAAATAGACTGCACCTCGCTGCCCACATACAAATGATATCCAATTGTCAAAATTAACTAAAAATTCATCTATTTGTCGCTAAGCTGGTTCAAAATCCAAACAGACGATTATCTTTGCAATACGGCAGGCGTTTCTGTCCGGAACGACAAACAACGAATCAAAACATTATGGCAATGAAAAAGACATTAACAGGCATAGCACTGCTATTGGTGGCAATATTTACACAGACAGCTACACTCCAGGCATCGGACTTCATCGACACGGGAATGCCCGACAAATCCATCGGCGTAGGCATACGCTTCGGTGTGAACACATCCAACAGCAGCGGTTCGCTCAAGGGTTACAGCGACAACACGTCATACAGCTGGCGTACGGGCTTCAACACGGGCGTTGTAGTTGACCTCAACGTTCGCGAGTTCTTCTCTATCCAACCGGGGTTGTTTTTTGAAAACAGAAGCTACGACTATACAATCGTGCGCCACGAATCGGCCTCCCAATCGCTCTACAACGAACTGGGACATACCCGCAGCTATTCGTTCAACATTCCGATTATGGCTTCGTTCCGCTTCAATCTGACCGACAATCTGGAATGGTTGGCTGAGGCCGGACCTTACTTTGCATTCGGCGTGGGCGGCTTCGACAAGAACCACCAAGTATATCTGCAAGTGGCAAAGGACCCGCAACAGTCGAGCAAATACTACGAAAATCATATCGAACGTGATTTCTACGGCAAGGACATCTGGAACCACAAGAAATTCGACTGGGGTTTCAAACTCGGTACCGGTTTCCGTCTCCACAAGCGCTACCTGTTCTCCATCCACTATTTTGCCGGATGCAAGAATGTGTCAGCAAATCCTGACTGGACCATGCGCAACAAAAGCTGGAGTTTTGCACTCGGCTACGATTTCTAGTTCATAAAACACAGACTATCAACAGTAAAGCGTTCTTCTGACAATTTTTCAGAAGGACGCTTTGTTATTGAAATGACATAATTTAGTTACGTTTTTGTGACGCGGCGGTTATCATTCTGTTACAAAACAACGGGAACTTTGCACCGGAAAATGAAGAAACAGAAGTAACAGAAAGTATGAGAATCGTAAACTTATTATTATGGATGATATTGCTCAGCGCCTCGTGCTATGCAGCGGAAATCAGAGGTACTGTCGTTGACTCCAAAACAAAAGAACCGCTCATTGGCGCAACAGTTCAGGTTGCAGGAACAAATTTAGGAACAGCCACCGACATTGACGGAAATTTCGTAGTCAATGTGGAAGGCGAAAAGGAATTGATTATCAAATATGTTTCCTACCGCGACAAGACGGTCAGCACAAGCGAAGCCACGGAAGGATGGATAATCGCTCTGGATGCCGACAACAACGTGCTGGGCGAAGTGACCATCACGGCGAAGGCGAAACAGGACTCGGAAGCGACCGTAGTTGCCAAGACAAAAAACAGTACGACCGTTCAGAGCGGAGTTTCCTCACAGCAGATTCAGAAAACGCAGGACAAGGACGCATCGGAAGTCATCAAGCGCATTCCGGGTATCAGCATCATCGACGACAAGTTTGTCATGGTCCGCGGTCTGTCGCAACGCTATAATAACGTGTGGGTGAACGGTAGCGCCGTTCCAAGTTCGGAAGCCGACTCCCGCGCATTTTCATTCGACATCATTCCCAGTTCGCAGCTCGACAACATTATGATTGTCAAGTCGCCGGCTCCGGAATATCCGGCCGACTTCAGCGGGGGATTCATACTCGTGAACACGAAAAACATGCCGACCGAAAACAGCTATTCGGTTTCAATCGGGGGCAACATCAACAGCTCTACACATTTCAAGAATTTCACAACCATCAAGGGCAGTGCTACTGACTTCCTTGGATTTGACAACGGATTCAGAAACCATTCAGGAGGCATTAACGGAAAACTGAATCCTCTCGGCTCTGGCATTAATTTGCAGGGAAATGGATTTAACAACGATTGGAGTGTAAAAACAACTACTCCGTACTCCGACTTCTCGCTCTCTGCCAACGTGGCAAGGACGAAGGATTTTGCCGAGGGCGACAAGTTCGGACTCATCGGAGCCGTAAACTACAGCAACAGCTACCGTACGCAAACGGGAATGATTAACAACCTTTTCGGTGCGTACGATGTGGAGAACGACAAGAGCAACTATCTGCGTAACAGTGTCGACAACCAGTACACGAACGACGTGCGTGTGGGCGCTCTCCTCAACCTTACCTACATTTCGGCAAACGGGAAAAACCGTTTCGAATTCAAGAATATTCTTAACCAGTTGGGCAAGGACCGCTATACGGACCGCAGCGGTGTCAACGCACAGAGCGACCGTGAGCAAAGCGCAGAATACTTCTACAGCAGCCGCACCACCTACAACGGACAATTCACGGGCGAGCACACCATCGACGAAGCCAACTATCTGGACTGGAGCGCAGGATATGCCTACGCCAACCGCAACATGCCTGACCGCCGCCGTTATGTGGTGACTGACGCGTTGCAGCCCAACCACCTCGGACTGGTAACCGGCAACGACATCAACCGCGAATATACGTTCCTGAACGAGAATATCGCTTCGGCAGCGGCCAACTACAAGCACGAATTCACATTCGGCGAAATCAAGCCGACTCTCCGCGTCGGAGCATACGGTGAATATCGCACGCGAAGCTACCGCACACGAAGCTATATCTACACTTGGGACCCTGCCAACAACAATCTTCCCGACGATTTCCGCTATATGGACATGACGGAACTGCTCAGCAATGAAGCCTATTTCGGCGAAGACGGCCTGTCGCTGCTCGAGGAAGTAAAATGGCGCAACAACTACGACGGCAACAACACGCTCCTTGCCGGATATGCAGCGGCCAACATTCCATTGGGTAAATTCAACATCCACGCCGGTGTGCGTTTCGAACACAACCGCATGGAACTCATCAGCAACAGCCGCGACTACGAACAGAGCCCGACAAGTACGTTCTACAACTACAACGACCTGTTCCCCTCTATCAATACAACCTACCGCTTCAACGAGAAGCATCAGCTGCGTCTTGCCTACGGCCAATCGGTCAACCGTCCGGAATTCCGCGAAGTGTCATCATCCGTCTACTACGACTTCGACCTCGCCAGCAGCGTGCAGGGTAATCCGGACTTGACATCCTGCTACATCCACAACGCCGACCTTCGCTACGAATACTATCCGTCGAACGGCGAAATGATTACCATCGCAGCTTTCTACAAGCATTTCAAGAACCCGATTGAATGGACCTACACGGTAGCCGGCGGTACGGACCTCATCTACTCCTACAAGAATGCGGAAGGGGCAACCAGCTATGGTATGGAACTCGACATCAAGAAAAACCTCGGATTCATGGGACTGGACGATTTCTCGCTGATTTTCAACGGTTCAATCATCAAGAGCAACGTTGATTTCGCGGAAGGCGACCAGGAAGCCGACCGTCCGATGCAGGGACAGTCGCCCTACCTCATCAACACCGGACTTTTCTATCAGAACGACAGAATCCGTTTCAGCGGCAGCCTTCTCTACAACCGCATCGGCAAGCGACTGGTGGGTGTAGGCCGAAGCATCGGTACGACACAGGACGACATCGTGACCATTCCCGACTCCTACGAAATGCCGCGCAACACCATCGACCTCAACCTTTCCCAAAAGGTGGGCAAATACGTGGAAGTGAAGCTCAGCATCAAGGATATTCTGGCCGAGCCAGTCTGCTTCAAGCAGTTTGACACAGTTCGCCTCAACAACGGTCAGATGAAGGACGTGGAAGAAATCACCAGAAAATATTATCCGGGACGCAATTTCAACCTTAGCGTTTCACTCAAATTCTAAAAACATAAAAAACTGAATATACAATCATCATTAACAAAATCAATTACAAATGAGAACGATTTCATTTAGAAAAGCAGCATTGCTGGCATTGGCCACAATCTGCGCTGCCGGTTTCACAGCATGCGAAAACAACGACAATCCGGGTGACGATGAAAAGGAATACACCCTCGAAGGCGGTATCAAGGTCTATTCCGACATTCTTTTCAACAACAACGAGCTGGGTAACGGCGACCAGGAAATCATTTTGAAAGGTAATCAGACAATCAAAAAGGGCACTTATTTGATGAAAGGTTGGATCTACGTTGCCGAAGGCTCGGTATTGACCATCGAACCGGGTACTGTCATCAAAGGCGACAAGGAAACAAAAGCATCGCTCATCATCGAACCGGGTGCAAAAATCATCGCCGAAGGTACGGCAAGCCAGCCTATCGTGTTCACTTCCAACGCTCCTGCCGGACAACGCAAACCGGGCGACTGGGGTGGTTTGATTCTCTGCGGTAAAGCTAAAAACAACCAGAACACTCAACAAATCGAAGGCGGTCCGCGCACTAAACACGGCGGTAACGACGACAGCGACAACTCCGGCGTATTGAAATATGTCCGCGTAGAATTCGCAGGCTATCCGTTTGAAAAAGACAAGGAAATCAACGGTGTCACTCTGGGTTCTATCGGTAGCGGAACAACTATCGACTACGTTCAGGTATCTTACTCTAACGACGACTCTTTCGAATGGTTCGGCGGTACTGTAAACTGCAAGCACCTTGTTGCTTTCAACGGTTGGGACGACGACTTCGATACCGACAACGGTTTCTCCGGCAAAGTTCAATATTGCTTGAGCGTTCGCGACTCTCGCCTTGCCGATACATCACAATCCAACGGTTTCGAATCAGACAACTGTGCCGACGGTGCAGAAGTTGACCCATACACAACAGCCGTATTCAGCAACGTTACATTCCTCGGCCCAAAAACTACTGACGCCAACTTCGTCAACGATGTTGATTACATCAACGGCGGTGCTTACTTCCCGAACAACGGTTCTGCTCTCGGCCGCTTCCAGTCAGCCATGCAAATCCGTCGCAGCAGCCGCTTGAGCTGTATCAACTCTCTGGCTGTAGGTTTCCCTATCGGTGTGATTATCGACGGCGAAAAGGGTAATACTCCGGCTATGGCTAAAGAAGGCAAGCTGAAATTGCAGAACGTATGGTTGGCCGACATGGACATCACCGGTTCCGATGCCAACAAGTCATACGTTGACCAACTGGTAACAGGTTACGACGAAAACAAGAAACCGATTTACGACGAAACACAACCGTCCTTCTCTTCTACATTCTTCCTTTCACAGGTTGGCAACAAGGTGGCTGCATTGTCAGAACTTGCTTTGACCGGCAAATCAACAATGACTGGCTTGAACGCCGACTTCATGCCACAAAGCGGCAGCCCGCTGATGAACGCTGCTTCATTCGACGGTGTAAGCGGCATGGAAACAGTTTCCTATGTCGGTGCATTCGGCACAGAAAACTGGTTGGAAGGCTGGGCTAACTTCGACCCGAACAACACAGCATACTAACATAACACCATTAACCTTTTTTTCAAATCAAGGGGGGCGGGACTCGGTTCCGCCCTTTTTGTTTCCATAGCCGATTATCCGCATTCTTTCGGCAAAGACACTCCCCACGGCCAACAATAAACTACCCGGCTTTGCGTTAATGTTTTATAGAAATGTGCATAATTGTGAACAGACGGATGAAACGACATATATTTCTGCTGCTTTGCATGGTGGCTGTAGTGCTGACGGGCTGCAACAACGCCAAGCTGAGCGTGGCAAACGAACAATATGAACGCGGCGAATACTACGACGCTTCAGTCACCTACAAAAAGGTGTACAACAAACTGAGGAAGAAGGAAGAACGCCCGCTGCGCGGACAAGTGGCCTATCAGCTCGCCACCTGCTACCGCCTGCTGAACATGTCGACCCGTGCGGGAGCAGCCTATCAGAACGCCCTGCGCTACGAATACCCCGACAGCACGGCACACTTCTATCTGGCACAGTCGCTCCACCGTCAGGGTAAATATGCCGCTGCCATTAAGGAGTATCAGGCATTTCTGGAACTGAACCCCACCGACTCGCTGTCGATGGTAGGCATCGAAGGCTGCGAAAAGGCATTGATTTGGAAGGACAACCCGACTCGCTACGAGGTGAAGAACGCCAAACTGTTCAACTCGCGCCGTGCCGACTTTGCTCCAATGTTCCTCGGAGCGGAATACGACCAACTTTATTTCACATCGACCACCGAAAAGGCGATGGGCGACAAGAAAAGCGAGATTACGGGAATGAAGAACTGCGACATTTTCTTTTCGAAAAAGAATGAGAAAGGCGAATGGGAACGGCCGGAACCCGTGGAAGGCGACCTGAACACGGAACTGGACGAAGGCATCATCTCGTTCTCGCCCGACGGACAGCTGATGTACCTGACAAAAGCCCGCCGCGAACCGAATGCCAACACGTCGGTGGAAATATTCACATCGTCGCGCTCGGATGCCAAATGGAGCGCACCGGTGAAATACGAAATCACGGGCGACACGATTTCCACATTCGGACATCCTGCCGTTTCGCCCGACGGCGAATACCTCTATTTCGTGAGCAACATGCCGGGCGGCTACGGCGGCAAGGACATTTGGCGCATTTCGCTGAAGGAACGCCAGGGCTCGCTCGTCAACCTCGGACCGGACATCAACACCGCCGGCGACGAGGACTTTCCGTATGTGCGCAGCGACGGCACATTCTATTTCTCGTCCGACGGCCATCCGGGCATGGGCGGACTCGACATCTTCAAGGCCGTGAAGAAGGGCGAAAACTCGTGGACGATTGAGAACATGCGCAACCCGATAAACTCCTACGGCGACGACTTCGGCATCACGTTTGCCGACGGCGAAAACGGATATTTCAGCTCCAACCGCGGCGACGCTCGCGGCTACGACCATATCTACAGTTTCGTGATGCACCCCATCGTGGTGACCATCGAAGGAACGGTCATGGACAAGGACGAAGAACCGGTACGCAACGCCATTATCCGCATCGTGGGCAACGACGGTTCGAACCAGAAGGAAGTGGCGCGCGACGACGGCTCGTTCAAGTTCCAGCTCCAGCGTGGCGTGCGCTATGTGATGCTTGCCGGAGCGAAAGGCTATCTGAACCAGAAGCAGGAATTCGTGTCCGACACGACGGCCGAGGATGCCAACTATTGGGTGGACTTCATCCTGCCGGCGATCCATAAGCCGCAGGTGGTGGAAAACATCTTCTACGACTTCGACAAGGCCGACCTCCGTCCGGAATCGCAGACTGCACTCGACGAACTGGTGACGGTGCTGAACGACAACCCGAACGTGACCATCGAAATGGCCTCTCACACCGACCGCAAAGGTACGGACGAATACAACATGCGGCTCTCCGAACGCCGCGCACAGTCGGTTATCGACTATCTGGTGGAAAAAGGCATCAGCCGAGACCGCCTGCAACCCCACGGCTACGGCGAATCGCGTCCGAAGACGGTGACAAAGCGCATCGCACGCCTTTATCCGCAGTTTAAGGAAGGCGACACGCTGACGGAGGAATTCATCGAACAGCTTTCGCCCGAGGACCAGGAAGCCGCCGACCAGATTAACCGCCGCACGGAATTCCAGGTACTTTCACTCACCTACAACATGGACTAAAATGGAAACAAACGACGAACGATATATGCGGCTTGCACTGGCGGAAGCCCGGCAGGCAGCGGCACGCGACGAAGTGCCGGTAGGAGCGGTAGTGGTATGCCGCGGAAAAGTGATAGCACGCGCCCACAACCTTACGGAAACGCTCACCGACGTGACCGCCCACGCCGAAATGCAGGCCATCACCTCAGCAGCCGCACATCTCGGCGGAAAATATCTGACCGACTGCACGCTCTACGTCACCGTAGAGCCTTGCCTCATGTGTGCCGGCGCACTCGGCTGGAGTCAGATAAGCCGCATCGTCTACGGCGCATCCGACGACAAACGGGGCTACCACACCTTCTGCCTCTCCCCCTTCCATCCCAAGACGGAAGTCACCTCCGGCATCCTTGCCGACGAATGCGCCCAGCTCATGACCGACTTCTTCCGCCAAAAACGCAGAAAATAAAAAAGCGCAATCCTTTCCGATTACGCTTTCCTTATACCCTATTTACAGTTTTCTAATAACCCTGCAAGGATTGCCGACGGCTATGCAATTGTCAGGAAGGGATTTTGTGACAACACTGCCGGCACCAATTGTCGTACCGTTACCCACCGCCACACCGGGTAACAGAATACTTCCGCCTCCTATCCACACATTCTCTCCAATGGTGACAGGTGCGGTTCTGGATTTCCAGAAACTGCTGTTGCCGCCAAGCCGTTCCGAAGGGTTTGTCGGGTGAAAAACGGTATAGATATGTACGCCGGGCCCTATTCCCGTATGACTGCCAATCACAATACGGTTGCAGTCAAGAAACACGCAGTTCATGTTTATTTCGACATTGTTTCCCAGATGAAAGACAATCCTCATGAACATACTATTTTGCAAATATTGCATATAGTTTGTGCATACAATATTTGTCTATTAAAAATTTATCACTTTTTAATTCCCTAAACATTGTTAATTCATTATCTTATGCTTCGATGTTGCATATCTTTAACGGAATTTTGTAGCAGAAATATATTTCCTTATTGAAATATAAAATGCAAGAAACAATAAATTATTAACCTTTAGTCAAACTAACAACAAATGAAAACATTATCAGAAGAGTTAACCAAGCTTTACAACGAGCACTGGGTTAAGTTCATGGCGCAACTTGAAGCGAATGGATTGAGAGACCAACTGCAATGCCCGTTCTTGATTTCCTTGTTGCTATCGGGACAAAAGAAAGAAGAAAGAGAAAAAGCACAAGAAACCGATAATGACTGGTATGCGAAAAAGGAAACACCCGAAAATGAGGAGTGGTACACCAAGGCGGACATCAAAATTATGTTCTTTGGCCAAGAAACCAACCAATGGGTACGTGATGATGAAACAGAACGAATAGACGTGGAAGATCTCATGGCTGAGTATGAGAACTTCCTTGATGACCACTATAATGCCATCGACGGATACTTCTATCATGAAGGATTAAAGTCTGGAAATCGTTTTTTGCGTTGGGGCATTAATGGCATCATGGATGGCATGAAAGAAATACTAAAAGATTATCCGGGCAAGCGGGTGTCCATGATTTGGAATGAGCTATCCAAACTTTCGGCCCGCACAAAAAATGGTGGCGGCCCAGTAGATTCGACCACACATCAAATCGAGAAAGAACTGTTTCATGTGATTCCTAAGGAAATTGAAATCTTGAAACCCGACATTCTGATATTCTTGACTGGACCGGGCGAAAATCTGTATTATCAATATATCCTCGAAAACTTCACCGTTGGGGAACAAATACCCCTCGGCGACCTGCCCGTGCATGATGTCTCCAAGCTTCCCATTGAGGGTGTAAAGTTGGCTTATAAAACGTATCATCCTGGTATGCGAAACACGAGTGAGGCTTTTCATTGGACACATTACACCGCTATTCTTGCCGACATCAAAGAAAACATCGACAAACTATTGAAGAAAGAATAACTTGTGAACCACTTTGGCATAACTTGACCTCATCTTTGCATTGAAATGGATGGAAAGATGAGGTTTTGCTTTTCCTATGTATAATTTAAAACCGGAAGAATATGGAAAAGAAAAGCAATGTGGTGAGCAAACGCCAGCAAAAACAACTGAAGGAATTGATACGTAACGGACAGCTTGAAGAAGCGGCAATACGGCTTGAACCTATTGTGCGAGAAGGCAATCCCAATGCACAATACCAATTAGGGAAATTGCTTTTTGATATCATGAGAGACAAAAAAGATTATACAGGCATAGAAAAAGTGGTTTATTGGTACGAAGAAGCAGCCAAACAAGGGAATGCCAAAGCAATGGTTGCACTGGGTGAATTGTATTTTCCCGGGACATGGGATGCTTGCATGGGGGATGTGAAACGCTCTCCTACTTTTACGTTACAAACGGACTTGCACGAATCATTGTCTTACTTTGTGCAAGCGTCTGAAAATGGAGAAGAACGGCTATGGGCTCATTCTATCTCTATTTCTAATCTGTTCCACTCTCCTAAAGCCACTGATGATATGAAAAATGAAGTTATGCAGACCGTGTTGGCTCTTGCCCGAAAAGGAAATTGCGATGCGGCGCATCATTTGCTTGACGAATGGATGTGGCATTTCAGATACCCTAACAGTGTGCCCGATGTACTCCATCTGACAAAAGAGGAATTGCTCCATACGGACTGGTTTCTCGCTGTACTGAATTATGAGGTCGAATGTCAGAAAAGGGGAGAATATACGGGAGATTATGCGATAAGACTATTGGATGATTTAGCCAAGGAAGGGAATCGAGAAGCACTGGATATGCTGACGGACATAGGGTTGCAAGTCGGTAGCTTAGTTGCTTGCTGGGCGGGTGATATTCACTATGAACGCCAAGAATATGAGGCAGCTCTGAAATGTTATCAGGTCTGCGAGTATTCTCATATGTTGGGGAAAATGTATGAGCGGGGCGAAGGCACTGTGCCCGATGCAAAGAAAGCATTCCGGTATTACACGGAAGCGGAAAGTTATTACAATATGGGACGAATGTACGAGCAGGGTATCGGCACGGAAAAGGATTTGCAAAAGGCATTTGAATGCTATCACAAGATTGTTGATAGAAAAATCTATGAACATTATTCCGAGGAATGGAAAGAAGAAATTCTGTCCGTTCGCCGTTCGTTCCGCCGCTTGAAGAAGATTCTGTTCACACAAAAAGATGAGATACGGATGACGGTTGCTACAAGGAAACCGCAATCTGTCTGCGGTTTCTCGTTTATCAGTTATGGTGATTGCCTTTTCACGATAGATTGGGGTGACGGGCAAGTGGAGGAGATAAACAATGAGAAAGGAGAAGAAATTCGTGCAGAACATACGTATGCGAGGGAAGGAAAATGGAACATTTGCTTGAGAAGCGATGAGACCCATACCATCACCTCTTTCCATTACACTTGTGAGACATGTACCCTAAATGCGTTAAATGTAACGCAATGTCCGATACTTATCGACTTGTACTGCGTCAATCAAGAGCTGAAACATTTGAATGTTTCCCAAAATCCAAGGTTAGAACGTTTGGTCTGCCGTGGGAATAAGCTGGAAGCATTGAATATCCGGAAAAACAACCACCTTATCCAACTTGATTGTTCTGACAATCCATTGAACTATTTGAACTGGCATCCGCAATACTCGGCTCTACTCCACGTTTGTGTCCAAAACACCATCTTGTATCCGGACCAATACGGTTTCCTTGATTATTTGCTAAAGAGAAATAATGGTCGGGAAGTGAATGCTATTTCAAAAGACTCTTTTGAAAAGCTTCGCCTGAATCTGGCTTACTATATGCGATGCAGCAATTGGAAAGACATTAAGGAGGAAGTGAACAACGGCGTAACCAGCGGCAAGATACATACCTGGAAAAAATACCGTCAGGCTTTTGATAAAATCTGTTCTATACAAGTGGACAAAACCAATACTGACGGCAAATGGAAGATTGTCAGCGATGGTTGGGTTCATGGCGAATATAACTTAGGGAACGATGATTATTCTCCACAAGACATAGAGGATGTTCACATGTCGTGGAGTGAATGGCTGGAAACGCCTGTAGAAGTGGTAGAGAAGGAAGGATGGATGATGCTGCCACTTACAAAGCCTTCCGAAATAGCTGGTCAGTGCTTTTTAGGTATGACTTATGAAAATAAAAGGCGTGACTTAAACCTGTTAAGAAGCATAAACTTTAGCTTGTAATCACAACTTCACTATTAAATAAATGAAATTGGAGTATAAAGGAAAAGGTTTGTTTGCATTTTCGGACACGCACGGTATGCACCGAAAATTAAGTATCCCTAAAGACACAGATATTCTGATTTGTGCCGGGGATATCGTATCAGATTTTCAAGAAAACGGGTTGAGCGATTTCTTTGACTGGTTCTCTTCCTGTCCAGCACAGCTCCGATTATTTGTGCCGGGCAACCATGAAATCATTTTCGACCTTTATCCGGAAGAAGCTCATCGGTTGATACCTGCAAATGTGACTTTACTTGAAGATTGCGGTATAAAGTATGACGGAATCACTTTCTACGCTATTTCCAGCAGGATGATTCAGCAAATGCAGTGGTTAGGAGGGGAATGTGGATTACCATATCAAACGGATTTCTTGATTACCCACATTCCCCCGAAAGGCATATTGGATGAAGATACGGGTAGTGAGATATTGCAACGAACTATCTTAGAACACCAGCCGAAACATCACCTTTTCGGTCATATACATTCTAAAGGAGGGTTATGCGAGGAAAAGTGGAGCACAATGTTTGGTAATGTTTCCACCTTTCAGGCACTTTGCAAAACAGATGGTCAATTCGAGTTATAGCGTTTTCCGTTTTGGTCTATGATGTGCTGGCATACCAGATGGGCTTCCACCCAAAAATCATTTAACCGCAATAAGTCCGGAATGGAGTAAGGCTTGTGCGTGCAAATGTCATGTATGGCATGACACACAACAATATGCTCCAGTTCCGGACAGCGTAAATGCCCTTCCGCCCATGTCACGCCATCATCCCATACATCCACACAATGCAGCTGTTCATCCGTCATATCGGAAGTGTGTTGGGGCAAATAGCAGATTGAACATTCTTCTATTTCAGGTATTCCCCCACAGAAATCCTCATTCAGCAAGTAAATCAATTCTATCATATAAGCAAAGTCAGAACCATAAAAGCTGTCTTCCGGTAATTTCAAAATAGAATATTCTTCCTCGCCATACACATATTTCAATGTACCGCGAACTACATAATCGTCATCAAAAGCTTCATCTTTTGGGCTATCAATCAATGTACGATAGAGATTTGCCATGCGATGGTACATTTTCTTGGTCAAGTTATTCAGCAATTCGTTTACTGCCTCAAAGCGTTTGATTTCCTGCGAGGTTGCTTGGAACATCCGGTTGAGAATCAAGCTCCGTATACCTATCAAGTCCTGTATCTTTTCTATCTGTACTGCGCCGATATGCCTCAAATTAAGACTACCCTTTTCCTGTTCACCCATGAGTTTCTTGATTTCCGCTTCCACTTCCAATAGTAAAGCCCGTTTTTTATCCACATCATTTTCTTGATAGATGTAGTTCAAATCATCTGCATATAAATCCATAACCGTCATATTTTGTTTAATGATGCAGCAAAAATAAATCAGCTTTATGCCAAATGGAAACATAGGAATATTTTTCTCTCATAATAACAAAATCTTTTTAGCGTATGCTTTAGTTTAGCATAACTTTATGCGATATTTGCAAAACGAAGTTACGAAAAGAGTGTAATTTATTGGAAATGAGCGTAGGTTAATTGCTCTTGATAGTAATAGGTTACGATTTAGTTAGTTATCTACTGCATTATCCTTCTGCGCGTTGCGTAACCTTCAAAGAACTCTTCGTATGCAAAAGTAGCTATTTAATTCGAGATTTTGATATAAACTCCCGTTTTTTATCCCCTCATTCATAAGAATTTTCCGTAAAAGCGGTATTGTCCGTCGGCACACCATTGCCCAAAACGAGTTTGGAACAAACGTGTGCCGACTACCGCATAGCTGGAGAAAAGGGCATTGCCTCACGCCTAAACGATGTTTAGACAGATGAAGCAATGCCCCTTTCTTTTGCGCCTATGCCAAGAGGTGCTTTTACGGGTTTTCAAATGATTTTTCTTTTTTCGCTGTCTCTTTTGCCGGAAGCGGAAAGTGAATGCAGAGTGTGTCAGCCTGCCCCATGAATGAAACAGGCGCCCACACACAGCCGGACAAACCGGGAAGAATGATTGTTGCCACCCGGCTGAACAAGTTCCGTCGGATCGGAAACAATCATACTTCCTTTGTTGTGGTTTGCCCTTTTCACGCTTCCGGTGATGTCTTTTTCCTTTTGG